>OWJF01000699.1_pt1 | contig 16663 bp, 9 predicted proteins | sample 1732941 | NCBI WGS metagenome assembly OWJF01 (sample SAMN05065770, study PRJEB22554) | human gut metagenome | biome: ENVO:2100002; feature: ENVO:00000062; material: ENVO:00002003 | host: Homo sapiens | place: USA
CACAAGGTTGTTGAGTTGATCAAGATCATGAAGAAGCACAACGGTTAATTCGTTGACTCTTAACGATTGAAGATATAGCCGTCCAGTTCGCTGGGCGGCTTTTTTGTTTCTGTACCTAGCTATCTTGCCCGTGTTCTTACTCTTTTTGGGGCAAAAGTCTATTTTTCTTTCTTTTTATTTTGTTCTTTCCTTATTTTGCCGTATCTTTGCGCTATGAAACATTCTATGATAACCATACTGGGACCTACGGCTAGTGGAAAAACAAGTCTTGCCGCTGCCCTTGCTGCCAAGATTGATGCGATGGATGCGTCTTCTTGGGGTGGGACAACTGTGGGGGCTGAGATTATCAGTGCCGATAGCCGTCAAGTGTATCGTGGTATGGACATTGGTACTGGCAAGGATTTGGCAGACTATACCGTGACTGACAAAGTGATTCCCTATCATTTGATAGACATCTGCGAGCCAGGAACCAAGTACAATCTCTTTCAATATCAGCAAGATTTCTATGATGCCTATCAAGACATCCAGCGTCGCCATGTGCTCCCGATATTGTGTGGAGGCACAGGACTCTATATTGAATCTGTACTGAAAGGCTATCATCTGTCTCCTGTCCCTCAGAATCCTGAATTGCGTAAGCAGTTGGAAGGCAAGTCTTTGGAAGAACTGACCGTGATGTTGAAGGACTTGAAGGCAAAGACGGGCAGCAATATGCACAATCGCACAGATGTAGATACTGCACAGCGAGCGATACGTGCCATCGAGATAGAATCCTACAACTTGGAGCATCCGATGCCCGAACGAGAGTTGCCGGCTGTCGATTCGCTCATCATCGGTGTCAACATCGACCGTGATGCACGCCGAGAGAAAATCACACGCCGACTTCATCAGCGTTTAGAGGAAGGAATGGTGGATGAAATCAAGGGACTCTTGGACAGCGGCATTCCTGCCGAAAACCTCATCTATTATGGCTTGGAATACAAGTTTATCACAGAATACGTCATTGGCAAGACAACCTACGAGGAGATGGTGAGAGGTTTGGAAATCGCCATCCATCAGTTTGCCAAACGTCAGATGACTTGGTTCCGAGGCATGGAACGCCGAGGTTTCACCATCCATTGGGTAGATGCTCTTCAACCGATGGAACAGAAGGTGGAGCAAGTACTCATGTTGATGAGTGAAGAGTGAAGAACGAAGAGTGAAGAATTCAATAGCATCTAATGGCGTAGGCCTATTTGTTATTTAATATTTATGATTTATAATTTATTTTCGCCGTGGCAGTAAATGAGAACAAGTGGGGCTTGCTCTATTGTCCGAGAGGAGGATGGGGAAGCGATAAGCGTTGGGCTAAAATAGAAAAGGCCTTGCGCCAAAATCATGTCGATTATGACTTCGTGCAGAGTGAGAACCAGAACAGCGTGGAGCGACTGGTCAAGATGTTCATCAACAATGGCTACAAGACGATAGTCATTGTCGGAGGTGACTCAGCCTTGAACGATGCGGTCAACTGCTTGATGCAGGTGGAGAAAAGTGTGCGTGACGAAATAGCATTGGGTATTATCCCGAATGGTTTGATGAACGACTTTGCCTATTTCTGGGGCTTTGACGATAGCAACTATGAGCAGACCATACAATGGTTGTTGAAGCGCCGTGTCAGAAAGATAGACTTAGGCTGCATACGCTATACCAATAAGAAAGGTGAGAAATGCCATCGCTATTTTCTCAACTGTGTCAATGTGGGACTCATCGCCTCTATCATGAATCTCCGTCGCAAGACCCATCATGTGTTTGGCTCTCGTACACTTTCATTCATCTTCTCATTTGTGCTGATGATATTCCAACGCCTCGATTATCGCATGAACATCAAGATTAATTCTGATGTCATCAAGCGCAAGGTGATGACCATGTGCATAGGAAATGCCACAGGCTATGGTCAAACCCCTAATGCCGTTCCATACAACGGATTGCTGGATGTGTCGGTGGTCTATCATCCAGAGATGACGCAACTCTTCGAGGGCATCTATCTCTTCGTGAAGGGAAAGTTCCTCAACCATAAGAGCGTGCATCCTTACCGTACCCAAGAGGTCGTTGTGGAAGAGGCGGCACATGCCATGATAGGCGTGGATGGCAGATTGATGAATACACCTAAAGGTCCTTATCGGATCACTGTGGAACAAGAGGTAGTCAACTTCTTGATACCACAATAGAACTTATCATTAAATTGATGTAAGAAGTCGGCTTGCAGATATCATGAGAGGGTAGGGCAAGCTGACTTCTCTCGTTTAAAAAACAAGCGAAAAAGCATCAATTTGGGTGGATAAATGCTTATAAAACATTAAATCTAGGCTTTTTCTGAAAAACTTTGTCCAAAAACTTTGCGGTTTCACTTTTTTTCCTTACCTTTGAAAGCACAATAATAAATCTAAAAATATTAAAACCTTAATGTAGATCTATGAGTTATCTAAAATTCGAAAAGGCCCTGATGACTAATCTTCAAGAGTCATTGCCGAAGGAGTTGCTAAGAACCAACCGTTCGGGTGCTTATTCGTGCTCTACGATTGTGGACTGTAATACTCGAAAGTATCATGGCTTGTTGGTTGTTCCCGTTCCTGAACTGGACGATGAGAACCATGTGCTGCTGAGTTCGCTCGACCCTACAGTCATTCAGCATGGTGCTGAATTCAACCTGGGATTGCACAAGTACCAAGGCAATAACTTCAGTCCAATGGGTCATAAGTACATCCGTGAGTTTGATTGTGATAAGGTGCCTACGACGCTTTATCGTGTAGGTGGCGTTATCCTGAAAAAGGAAGTGGTGTTCCAGCATTATGAGGATCGTATCTTGATCCGTTACACCATGGTGGATTGTCATTCCGCTACCAAACTTCGTTTCCGTCCATTCCTTGCTTTCCGCAGCGTTCGTCAGTTTACGCATGAGAACGGCACTGCCTCTCGTGAGTATTCGATGGTCGATAATGGAATCAAGACTTGTATGTATGCAGGTTATCCCGACCTCTATATGCAGTTCTCCAAGAAGAATGAGTTTGTCTTCGCTCCCGATTGGTATCGTGGCGTGGAATATCCAAAGGAGCAGGAGCGTGGCTATGCTTCCAATGAGGATCTCTACGTGCCAGGTTACTTCGAGATGGATATCAAGAAGGGCGAGAGCATTGTCTTCGCTGCCTCCACATTGGAAATCAAGACCAGTACACTGAAGCGTCTCTTCGACAAGGAGGTAGATGAGCGTGCGCCTCGCGACAACTTCTTCCACTGCCTTGTCAATGCGGCTCACCAGTTCCATCGCCGTGAGAAGAATGACGACCGCTATATCTTGGCAGGTTATCCTTGGTTCAAGTGCCGTGCCCGTGATACATTCATCGCATTGCCAGGCTTGACCCTCTCCATAGAGGAGGACGACTACTTCGAACTCGTGATGAAGACCGCCATAAAGGGCTACTATGAGTTTATGGAAGGCAAACCTATCTCCGTGAATATCACTGAGATGGAACAACCTGATGTGCCTCTTTGGGCTATCTGGGCTTTGCAACAGTATGCCAAGGAGACCAGCAAGGAAGAATGCCTGAAGAAATATGGCAAGTTCATCCGCAATATCCTCCAGTTTATTGAGGGTAATCATCATCCTAACCTAGAACTACATCCTAACGGACTTCTCTATACTAGCGGCAAGGACAAGGCTGTGACGTGGATGAACTCCACTGCAAACGGTCGCCCTGTGGTGCCACGTAGTGGATATATCGTGGAGTTTAATGCCCTCTGGTACAATGCCCTCTGTTTCGGAGCCGCTTTGGCAGAACTCGATGGCAAGGCTGACCAACAACAGCATTTCCTCGAAATCGCAGAGAAGACCAAGCAGTCATTCCTCGATACATTCCTCAATGAATATGGCTATCTCTACGACTATGTGGATGGTAACATGATCGACTGGAGTGTGCGTCCTAACATGATATTCCCTGTCGCTTTCGACTATTCTCCTCTCTCACAAGACCAGAAGAAGAAGGTGCTCGACATCTGTACTCGTGAACTCCTGACTCCTAAGGGATTGCGCTCGCTCTCTCCTAAGAGTGGTGGTTACAACCCAGTGTATGTGGGACCACAGACACAGCGCGACTATGCTTACCACCAGGGTACGGCATGGCCTTGGCTCGGTGGCTTCTACATGGAGGCAAGCTTGAAGCTTTATCGCCGCACACGTCTCAGCTTCATCGAGCGCCAGATGGTGGGCTACGAGGATGAGATGTCATGCCATTGCTTGGGTACCATCAGCGAACTCTTTGATGGCAACCCACCTTTCCATGGACGAGGAGCCATCTCTTTCGCCATGAACGTGGCAGAGATCTTGCGTGCTTTGGAATTACTTGAAAAGTATCAATATTAATAAGGAGGACTGCTATATGAAAGTATTAATGTTTGGATGGGAGTATCCTCCTCACGTATATGGTGGTTTGGCTACTGCCAACTTTGGTATTTCCCAGGGCTTGCATGCCCAGGGCGATGTGGATATCACTTTGTGCCTTCCTCATCCTTTCGGTGATGAAGACCGCAGTGCTTGCAAGATCGTGGCAATGAACTCGGTGCCTATCGCTTGGCGTGATGTTAACCACGATTATGTGCAGCAGCGTGTGGGCAACATCATGAATCCGGATGACTATTTCCGCTATCGTGACCATATCTATGCCGACTTCAACTATATGAACGTCAATGACCTCGGTTGTATGGACTTCGCCGGTGGCTATCCATCCAACCTGCATGATGAGATCAACAACTATTCCATCATCGCTGGTGTCGTGGCTCGTTCCGAAGATTTTGATATTATCCATGCACACGACTGGTTGACTTTCCCTGCTGGCATCCATGCCAAGAGAGTGAGCGGCAAGCCATTGTGCATCCATGTACATGCTACCGACTTCGACCGTAGCCGTGGCAAGGTGAACCCTACCGTGTATGCCATCGAGAAGGATGGTATGGACAATGCCGACTGCATCATGTGTGTGTCTGAGTTGACCCGGCAGACGGTCATCAACCAATATCACCAAGACCCACGCAAGTGCTTCGCCATGCACAATGCCGTTTATCCATTGAAGCAAGAGTGGCAAGACATCCCTCGCCCTGACCATAAGGGCAAGGAGAAGGTCGTCACCTTCTTGGGGCGATTGACGATGCAGAAAGGACCTGAGTACTTTGTCGAGGCAGCCAACATGGTATTGCACCGTAGCCGTAACGTCCGTTTCTGTATGGCTGGTTCTGGTGATATGATGGACCAGATGATTTATCTCGCAGCCGAGCGTGGCATTGCTGACCGTTTCCACTTCCCTGGATTCATGCGTGGCAAACAGGTGTATGAGTGCTTGAAGGATTCTGATGTGTATGTGATGCCTTCCGTGAGTGAGCCTTTTGGTATCTCCCCATTGGAGGCGATGCAATGTGGCACACCTACCATTATCTCCAAGCAGAGCGGTTGTGGTGAGATTCTTACCAACTGCATCAAGGTAGATTACTGGGACATCCATGCCCTCGCCGATGCCATCTACAGCATCTGCCACAATGAGAGTCTCTTCGACTACCTCTCTGTGGAAGGCAAGAAGGAGGTTGACCAAATCACTTGGGAGAAAGTGGGTGCTCGCATCAAAGACCTTTACCTCAAGACCTTGGGGTGGAAATAATTAATAATTAATAATTTAGAATTATGAAAACAATTTGTTTATATTTCGAGATACATCAGATTACCCATCTGAAACGCTACCGCTTCTTCGACATCGGTACCGACCATTATTACTATGACGACTATGAGAACGAGCGTAGCATCAATGAGATAGCTGAGAAGTCGTACATGCCAGCTCTCAACGCCCTCTTGGAGATGATCAACAATAGCGACAAGTACTTCAAGGTAGCTTTCTCTCTGTCGGGCGTCGGCATGGAGCAGTTGGAGTTGCACGCTCCTCAGGTATTGGAGAAGTTGCAGGAACTCAACAACACGGGTTGCGTGGAGTTCTTGGCTGAGCCTTATTCTCACGGCTTGGCATCCCTCGTCAATGAGGATAGCTTTGCCAAGGAGGTGAAGCGCCAGGCTGCCAAGATCAAGGAGTACTTCGGCAAGGAACCAACTATCCTGCGCAACTCTTCGCTTATCTACAGCGATGACATCGGTTTGCAGGCATCACAGATGGGCTTCAAGGGTATGCTGACTGAGGGTGCTAAGCACGTGCTTGGTTGGAAGTCCCCACATTATGTATATCATTGTCCTTTGGCTCCTAACTTGAAACTCTTGCTGCGAGACATCAAGTTGAGCGATGACATCTCCTTGCGTTTCAATAACAGCAGTTGGGATGGCTATCCTCTCTTCGCTGATACCTATATCAATGAGATTGCGGCTTTGCCACAGGAGGAGCAAATCATCAACATCTTCATGGAGTTGTCTGCCCTCGGTATCGCCCAGCCATTGTCTAGCAATATCTTGGAGTTCTTCAAGGCTCTCCCAGCTTGCGCTAAGGAGAAGGGCATCACTTTCTCTACACCTTCTGAGATTTGCAAGAAGATGAAGTCGGTAGGAGAGTTGAACGTACCTGATACCTTGAGTTGGGTGGATGAGGAGCGTGACGTGAGCACATGGCTCGGTAACCCAATGCAGCGTGAGGCTTTCAACAAGCTTTATAGTGTGGCAGATCGTGTACGTATTGCCAACGACCCACGTATCAACCAAGACTGGGATTATCTGCAGGCAAGCAACCACTTCCGCTTTATGACCACCAAGCCAAGTAATGTGGGCCTCGACCGTGGCATCTACTCCAGTCCTTTCGATGCGTTCACCAACTATATGAATATCTTGGGTGACTTCCTCAGAAGAGTCGATCAACTCTATCCTGCTGATGTCGATAACGATCAGTTGGAGAACTACTTGACGAGTGTGAAGAATATGGAGGAGGAGATTGAGATGAAGGATAAGGAAATCGTCCATCTCCAGGCTAAGATAGAGAAGATAGAGAATGAGGCTGAGAAACTTCGTGCTGAGAAGGAAAAGGCGACCGCCAAGATGGCTGCTCCAGCCAAGAAAGCAACTGCCACTAAGGCTGCAACTGCAAAGCCTGCAGCTAAGAAGGCTCCTGCTAAGAAGGCTGCCACAACAAAGAAAGTAGCAGAGAAGCCTTCTGTGACTGAGCCTGAAGAGAAAAAATAATGAATGTTTCCCATAAAGGAAACGTATAACAAAACTATAAAAAAGAGCAATACTCAACCGAGTGTTGCTCTTTTTTATAGTTATTTATCATCGTAATGTCCTTCTATTTTGTCAAAATCAATTCTGTATATCATAGTGATTCTAGAAAGGAATGTAGCTCTTCTTTCGTTCTGCAAGAGATGTAGTATCCTTTCTTGTAGTTTTTGCGAGCTTGATCGATTTTGGCTTGAAGTTCTGGAGTAATTGTATTGAACATAGCACTTTATACTAATATGATTAGCTACAGGATGATTTTATCAGTTCTTACAGTACCGTTGCGATAGTAAGCCTTGCGGATATTGATGCCTTTTTGTGGAGTATTGATTTGTATTCCGTTGAGACTATAGTATTCAGTCTTCACGATGTCGCTCGTGGATGATTCGACTTGGTCGATACCTGTGGTGCTATATGTACCCTTCAAGGTGATAATCCATGCAGCTTGAGCACCTTGTGGAGTGAAGGTCAAAGTGCCTATGGCAGGAGTACTTAGATTAACGGTAAACTTAGTACTTGTGCTATAGGAAACATCAGTGGCTCCTTCTGGTTTTCTTGATGGGAACACATAAGTACCATCAGTATAAGTTGTACCATTGAGTTCTCCAAGATAGCAAGTCTTTAAGTCTTCATTGGCATAACCAGCAAATGTTACAGAAGTGATGCTGACATTCGTAGGTAACTTGATGGTGAATTGGGTACCTTTACTATACTTGATTGTATTGAGATTTGCTGCTTGATAGTTTTTGCTACTATTACTGATGGAGCAACCATTATTGAAACTCCATTCTGTTCCAGTAGAGGAAGCTGTGCAAGTCGTTTTGTCTAGCGTATAAGTCACACTACCATCTTCCCCTGGTGTTGGGGTAGGCGTGATACTGGTCTTGGTAGCATCGCATAGATCATCGACTGTCGAGTCAAAGTTCTTCACCCACATAGTGCCATTGTTGCTCACTGTAATCTTAGAGCCATTCTTGAAGATGAGATTATCCACGAATCGGATGTCGATACCCTTCTTGGCATTGATCTGTACGTTGTCGAGCGTCACATTCTTGATGTGGCTTTCAGGACGACCGACGAGGAAGATGGCATTGCCTGTGCAAACATCAGTGGTCTTGATGTTTTGGAGCAAGATACCATTATAGGTTGGGGTTGTGCTATCCAATGCGCGAGCGTTAGCCTTGTCAACCGCTGGGTCTGCATTGTATTTCTTATCGTAATAGCAGTCCATGGAGAAAGGGTTCTTCACGTTGGTCATAGTGATGTTGGTGAACTTGAAGTCTTCCTCGCCACCTCCACGAAGTGTGCCGTCGCTATTGATACCTGTCTTCAGACGAACACCGGCGGTTGTACCATTCATCGTTATTTGATCAAACCAAACGTGCTTGATATTTTTGGTGAAGCTACCGATGGAGGCACCATGACCTGTGCCAAAGTAGCAGTTCCAAACGTGGATGTATTGAGCGTCATCGTCGCATACGACATTGTCGTCACCATTACTGATATTACAGTTGTAGATGTTGACGTACGGTCCCCAGATGGCAATACCATCAGTATTGTGAGAAGCCTTGCCCTTGCCTGCTTCAGATGCTGGTTCGCTGATAGTTACATCGTGAATGGTAGCGTTGTTAGCTCCATTGCTGTTACTGATGGTGATGTTTACTCCTGGTGTGTTTTGAATTTTGAGGTTGCGGATTAAGAAGCGCTTGCCTTTTTCAAAGCGAATCATTGCTCCTGGTTTGAATGTTTCGCCGTTCTCTCTTGCGAGCCACCATCTTGCGCCTTGACCATCGATAACAGAAGTCTCATCTTCGCCCTCTATAACGATATCTGATGTGTTGCTATTCTTAACACAAGTAATGAAGTTGGTCTTGTTGTTAAGTGCGATTCCGTATGGCTGAAGTTTCAAAGTACATCCAGCAGCCAAGTGAAGGATGGTCTTTGATTTGATGATGAGATTCTTTTTCGTGGCATTGCCATCGCCGAATAGCCATGTTCCTTTAGGAATGATGACCATACCACCAGTTAAAGGCACTTGGTCAAGTGCGGCTTGTATGGCTACTGTGTTGTCTGCTGTAGCAGAAAGTTTTCCTGTCAAGTCGATAGTGTTTGCCGATGTGATGGCTGGCAACTGAGGCAATGCCACCGCAGTCCATCCCTCAGGAGTGTTCTGCGCATTTTGCTCTGCAGTAATCCCTGCGAAGGTCTGAGCCTTTGCAAAAGTTGGCAATGCCAGGAGTGCTGCGAGCACGATAGTTTGTAAGATTGATTTCTTCATTTTTTTTCTTAGGTTTGATATTGTGTGGCAAAGTTACAATTATTCTTCCGATTAGAATCTGTATGTAATCGCAAAACGCACGCAAACGATTACGATATGGTAATGAAAAAGGCATGACAGAGATTCTGCCATGCCTTTCCTAATGACAATAATGGTCGATGTATTCATCGGATTTTCATCCGAATGCCATCTTTTGTTTCTTTACTTTACGATGACCTTGCTGGTCTTCTTGCTTCCGTCAGCGAATGTCTTCACGAGGATGTTGATACCTTTCTGGAGGTGACTGAGCTGCATGCCATCTACTGAGTAAATGACTGTCTTGACAGCATCGTCAGAAGAGATGACCTTGTCGATGCCAGTAGCTGTTGACTCGCTCAAGCCGAAACCGCCCATCTCGTTGGCTGCTCTCACCTCGTACTTAGCAGATGCGTCGTCGATGGTATATTCAGTCTCGGTAGTCAAGGCAGCGAACTCGCCGTTCTTCTCGACCATATACATATTAGCATTGCCTGTCCAAGTCAACTTGCCATTGGCAACTTTGGCAGCGATAGGGTCCTTTTGAGAAGCCAATGCAGCAGGTGTCCAGTCGGTGAAGACCTTGTCAAGGGTATATTCGGCAGCCTGTGCTGACGTCAAGATGGTATTGTATTCGTTAACTTCCGTGTTCAAGGTGAACTTTACTTTGTTCTCGGCAGGAGAAATCACCTTTCCATCCTCGTCAGTTGTATTGTACTCATACAAGTTCTTTGCAATGACGTTCATGCAGGCTGGTGTCCATCTGGTGCTAGCGATCTTGGCAGCTGCTGTCTTGTCGAGAATCGTGTTGAGGAAGGCGCACTTTGCAGTACCATTCCAAGAACGACCGAAGGTGAAGCTAGAGTTAGGTGTGCCTATCACCTTGCAGCCATCAAATACATATCCGTAGTTACTTCCATTTGTATATGGAGCGGTAATGTAAGCAGCTTTGCCAGCTTCCAATACGAGGTTGCACTTGTTGAAGAATGCGTCGCCACCGCCGCAGATGAAGTCCACGATACCGTGAATCTCTGCATTCTCGAAGTAATACTGACCGCTATTATTGTTGCTATAATAGGTATCCTGATAAGAGAGCATTCTTACATTCTTGCAGATGGTGCGAGTTCCCTTGTCTTGCAAGCAGATGGCGCGACCTGTTTGCCCAGCATCGTAAGGGTAAGCGTTCTTCAAGGTAAGGTCTTGCATATAGAGGTTGCAGCTCGTATTGAAGAGGGTGGCGGTGTTGGCAATACCTTCTGTCTCAGGCTTGTTGACGATGATAGTCTTGTCCATGTTCTCGCCGATGATGGAGATGTTGTTGCCACTGATGGTAGTGAGGCAAGCCTCATCGAGGTCGTAAGTGCCGTCAGGCAAGAAGATGTAAGAACGAGGAGCATCAGTAGCTGCGTTTGCTCCGTTTACGGTCTCAAGCGTGGTGATGAAGCTCTGTGCATCACCAGCCTTTACGGTGTACCAGTTGCCATTCTGTGTATATGGAGAGTCCTTCAAGTTGACGATGCTGAGGCTGTGGATATAGGCTTGACCATCGAAACTCAATGTGTATTCTCCGCTTTCGGTGGATGGATTCTGTAAAATGCCGAGTGTGCCATCCTTGGCAGCCTTTGCATCAATGGTAGCTAATTGATTGCCTTGTGGGTCACTGAGGGTGATGTTGGCAGATGCGGAGTGTTGGCAGAGGTTCATCTTGATGTATCCCTTGCCACCCATCAGCAACTTAATCTTGTCGGTAGCGGAGAATGTCCATCCATGAGTTGTGTCATGCCACTTGCCGCTGCCCTCTGGGTTGAATGCCTCGTGGTCATCAGCACAGAAACCTTCCTTTTGGAGGTTGTAGTCGTAGCGGGCTGTAGGGTTCGCTGTCTCGATGTCTGTTACGAGTGCGTAGAGGTTGATGTCAGACTTGATGACATCATCTACAGTATATTTCTTTTCGTCTTGTTTCAAGGAACTGCTCCAGCCACGGAACTTCTTGCCGTTTGCTACAGTTACCTGCTCTTCCATACCTTCCTTGAAGGCTGCAATCTGGGCATCCTGCTCTACGCTTTGTGTGCCGAGCTTGGTGGTGCCATCTATATTATAATAGGTGAGGGTGAAGTCTGGCTTGAAACCTACAGTCAATTCGTAGGTTACCTGGTCGCCATTGGCTTCTACTACGATAGCGACAATGGTCTTCTGTGCAGCACCCTCGCCAGTGGTGGTGTAGGTGGTACTCTTGATGGTTCCGTTGTCTGCTACGAGATTGGTGAGTGGATTGCTCTCTGAGATGAGACTTGCCTTCTTGCTGACAAGGATGGTGGCAAGTTGCTTGCCGCTAGCATCCTCTGCGAAGAGGTCGGCAGCCTGATACTTGGTGCCGTTGAGGCTGAAGCTACCGAGCATTGGGGTCTTGCTCATATCTACGTTGCCGTAGATGGCAAGGTCGGTGACGTATGCGTTCTGACTGAGAGTGAAGTTCTCCAACTTGATTTGGCAGTTGGTGCGGTTTACTTCGATAGTGAGGTCTTCACCAGTTTGTATGGCAATGCTCTTGTTGTGAAGAACTACCCAGTCTTCATCGCCATCTCCCTTGACGGAAACTTTGATACCACGGTTGCCTCCAGTGGCTGCTTGGTGAAGGGTGATCTTGGTGATGCTTGCGAGAGAAGAGGTGATTGCGCTTGGTTCTGCGGCTGAATATTCACCTGTGTATTTGGCAAGCTGCATAAAACCTGTATGCCCAGTATACTTTGTGTCAGAAGGAGAGATACCTACACCATTCAATGTGAATGAGAATGCCTCTTTGCTATAGAGGGTCTTGAGGTTGACAACATCATTGGTCGTTTTCTTTCGGTCTTTTGCTGCCCAGTTGGTGAAGTCGGTCGTGTAGATAACTTTCTCCTGGATGGCACTTACGTGTACTACCTTAATATTATATAGGTAGCTAGCTGCTGTGCCGATGATTTCCACGTAACCTTGTGCTACTTCTGCAGTAGTGGCTTTGTGCTCTGTGACATCAGCTGTAGCAGCAGTTCCGCCTACTGTGTAGTTGTGATAACTAGGATAGCTGGTTATAGTGACGATGTCCTTTGCTGATTTTACAGGTACTTGGATGATGGCGCCTTGGTTGAACTGGGCATCGCTGGTTCTTCCTGCCAATTTGCCAGTGGTTGCGTTGACATGAAGTGATATGCCTTCGACATTGGAAGCGACATCACCTTCTCCTTTTTGAATGTTGGTGGAATTGATGCCTTCAGGCAGATTGTGCTGAAAGTCCCAAGTTGCCGTTACATCTTGTGCTTTAGCGATGAAGCTAAAGACAAGCATCAAGCAAATCATTCCGAGCTTGAGTAGATTTTGTTTCATTGTTTATAACTTTAGGTTTGTTTTTGTTGTTTATGTTTGGCAAAATTACAATAAAAACTCGAAAGTACTATACGGCAAGATATTGAAACGCACGTAATCGTTTGCGTGCGATTTTGGTATTTTAGGGTAGCGAAGTAGGGAAGAAAGTGTTACCTTTGCAAGCAGATAAACCGAACTTAAAATAACAATAACTTAAAACAAACGATTATGAAGAAATTCTTTACTCTAATTGCAGCTGTCGCTATGGCAGCTAGTGTTAACGCTCAGACAATTACTTTTGAGAAAGCTGCTGCGGGTAGTGTTCCTGCTAGTATTGCTAAAGATGGACTTGTGCTGACTCTTACTGATCCTGAGAATAAAATTTCAGTGGATGAGAATACTGCTTATTTTGGAACAGCAGATTCACCGATTAAGTTTGTGACCAGATTGAAGACTGGTGGAAAGTCAACCACGCAGAAAAATTATCTGACCCTTACTGTACCTTCTGATGGAACATTAAAGGTTTATGCTCGTACTGGTAAGAATTCAGATACAAAACGTAATATCATATTGACTCAGGATGGTACACAATTAATTGATAAAATCCTTTTGGAGTCAGAAGCAGTAAAGGCAACTGTAGAAGGTGAAACAGAACAAAAAAGTGTTTATCCAGCAGTCTCTGTAGCAGTGAAGAAGGGTGATGTGGTTATTACCTATCCAACTAACAGTGTTAACATTTATGGCATAGAACTAGCTACTGCCACTGGCGTTTCTTCAGTAAGCGTAGCTGAGGCTAAGGCAAAGACTGCCACATTTAACCTTGCTGGTCAGCAGGTATCTGAGTCTTACAAGGGTATTGTTGTCAAGAACGGCAAGAAGTACTTGAACAAGTAAGCATTGGACATATCATTCAATATATTTGGGCTTCTTTCACTTGCCTTAGGGTAGTGAGGGAAGCCCATTTTCGTATTTGTACCTTTAAAGTTTGGCTGTTTCATATTTTTTGATTAACTTCGCAACCGAAAGATAAAACTAGGTTTATGGGAAAGATAAAAAGACTGCCAACTGGCATCAGTCAGTTCCGAAGCATATCAGATAGCAATCTCTATTATGTTGACAAGACCATGTACTTGCCAAAGATGGAGGCTGTGTCAGACTTCTTGTTCTTCATTCGTCCACGTCGCTTTGGTAAGAGCCTTTTCTTGTCAATGGTGGCAGACTATTATGATTGTGAGAACTACAAGGATATAGACGAAGAGTTCCAAGGTACTTGGATTGCTGAGCATCCATTGGAGACCAAGGGAAAATTCCAAGTGCTGAGTTTGGATTTCTCGCAAGTGGTGGGTTGTGCAGATAATTTGCAGGATGCTTTTCATGTTTACTTAGGGATTAAGATAGATGCATTTCTTAGAAAATACGGGAAGTATTATAGTCAGAAAGCAATAGAGGCAGCTCATAACGCTCCAACTGCTGGTGGCAAAATTGCTGCATTTGTCGGTGAGGCTAAAGAAAAGGGTTATCAACTTTATTTGATTATCGATGAATACGATAATTTTACTAATGTTGTCCTCAACGAACAAGGACACGATGTATATCATGAGATGACTCATGGTAGCGGCTTCTATCGTGATGTCTTTAAAACGTTCAAGCCGAATTTCACTCGAATCCTCTTTATGGGAGTAAGCCCAATCACATTGGATGATTTAACGAGTGGATTCAACATTGCAACCAATATCTCAGTTCATTATTGGTTTAACAATCTCTTAGGCTTTAGTGAAACTGATGTGCGTGAGATGATTCGCTATTACCAAGAGGTAGGACGAATAACTAAACCAGAAGATGAAATCATAGCAGAGATGAAACCATGGTATGACAACTATTGTTTCTCTGAGGAGTGCTATGGCGTGGAACCTTGTATGTACAATAGTAATATGGTGATATATTACATGAATACGCTCATTACGACTGGTCGTCCTCCGAAGGACATGCGTGATCCTAACTCCAAGACCGATTATGCCAAGATGAAGCGATTGGTGAGTCTCGACCGTTTGGATGGTGACCGAAAGGGAGTGGTGCGGATAATAGCCGAACAGGGATATATTGACACCACTATCGAGACAACGTTCCCTGCCATTGAGATGATTAATCCTAATATGTTCGTCAGCTTGCTCTTCTATTATGGTATGTTGACGATAGGTGGCACGTACTTGGATAGGCTTCATCTTGTTATTCCCAATTTGAACATCTTGAATTTATATAAACGTTTTATCGCAGAACAATAAGCAAATAACGGAAACGCAGATGCATGGCATTATCCTGCAATTCCAAAATGGAAAATTATTTAACATGGGAGAGGTAGGCGTGTAATGCGTCTCGCAGAGGCGGAATATCCCCTCTAGTACCACTTTTATTTTTCCCTAGTTAGGTATAAATTTTTCCCTAGTTAGGTATGAATTTTTCCTAGGCAGGGAGCGCTGAAAGTGTAGGCACAAAAAATCCCCACGTTCTGTTGAGCGTAGGGATTTTTATTTACAATTCAATGTTGTTTCTTACTTCTGTACAAACTTCTTGCCAGCCTTAATAACTACGCCCTTGTAAGACTCAGAAACCTTCTGGCCAGCGAGGTTGTAAGCAGGAGCATTAGCGTCAGCAGCCTCGGTTGTGATGTTGTTGATACCTGTTGGTACAGGAGCAGAGATAGGAGCAAATTCTTTAATGATGTTACCGCTCAACTTAGCTGTGACTAAGATACCAGTTACGTCAAAACCTTCACCATCTGTGATGTTTGTCTTGGTTTTGAATTTGTCGTAAATCATAACTTTATCAGTACCATTTGTAAGATATTGATTAGTATGAGTTCCTGAAGTTTCAGATATTATATTTGCATTCTCTACTGTAACAAGATCGCAAAGATATTTATTTGTTGTGAGGTCTGCTACTGTAACCTTAGTAGGAACTGCTGCTTCACCATCAGTAATAGTTAACTTTTCTGCAGATGTATTTGCGGTCTTTGTAGCCTCAGTCATCTCGTTGTAAAGAGTGTACTTAACCTCTACAGTACCATTGATAATTTGATTTACATTTAATTCCAAATCTGTATTGAAGAACTGAATAGCACCTGATGCATCGCGAACATAGTACTCTGTGTTTGTTGCACCTGATTTTGTTGTGTAAACGTTCTTGTAAACTACTTGCGCATTCTTGAGAGTTAAAGTAGCAGTTGTTCCACTTGTCAAAGCCTTGAATGCAGCAATGTTTTCTGCTTTAGTTTCTTCTGCTGGAGGAGTTGGAGTTTCACCGCCACCTTGACCGTCAGAAGTAATATCTACTTTGTCCACATTAAATTGTCCTGCTTTCTTTTTTGTATTTGATCCGAAATCGTTATTATCACCAACTGTCAATGTTACAGATGAAGAACCATTGGTGTTCTCCCATGTTGTTGTACCATTAGTTTTATCCACAGTCATTGTGCCTTCTGATGCAGTCACTGTTGCCCATTGTTTTTTACCCGCATCAGACATTGTAAAGACCATTTTTGTCATTTTGGCACCGCTTATGGTAATGGTGTTCTTGGCATAGTGGCGTAGGTCTTTGGTGCTGGCATTTTGGGTTGGTGCAGTTTGACCATTATTTTTCTTTGTTGTAAAATTGAAGTCGCCTGATGTGAAAGTATAGCCGTTGTTTTCCTTGTTGTTTTCATCACTAACAGTTTTAACAGCAAGTTTTGTAAAATCAATGGTTGATACACCAGCAAAGCTGACATTAGCAATTAATGCCAATACAGCGATCATTGAAATGCGTAAAAT
>OWJF01000708.1_pt1 | contig 16555 bp, 11 predicted proteins | sample 1732941 | NCBI WGS metagenome assembly OWJF01 (sample SAMN05065770, study PRJEB22554) | human gut metagenome | biome: ENVO:2100002; feature: ENVO:00000062; material: ENVO:00002003 | host: Homo sapiens | place: USA
CAAATTGTTTACAAGGCTCTTTTTTGTAGAAAAACAAAAACTCGTTGTACATCCACACAAGAACGTACAACGAGTTTTTAGTTATTTATATTGGGAGTTTTGACACGCCCTCCTATGGATAACAGCAAGTTAGCTTCCTCTTGGGTGAGTACAAACATAAAATCACCCGGAAAACGCTCTATATTGCGCTTGACCGCCTGCTTCAAGGCTCGTGTTTCCACTTGGTAGAGTTCTGCCAAATGATAATCGAGCATCACCCGGCAACCTCTGACCTCAAAAATCTTGTTTTGGATAATCTGCAAATCCATAATCGTATATTTTAGGAGATTTAGCAATGTTGGAATAATAGTAAGGACTGGTCACAATTTGTGACCAGTTCCCAATAATCAAGATTACATGGCGACTTCCTTGTAAATCTTCTCGATGCCGACAAACTTCTTGTCAAGCCCCTGCATATCGCTGCCTATCTTGCTGTTGGTGATGCGGGCGTAAATTTGTGTCGTTTCTATGTTTGTGTGTCCCAGCATCTTGGACACCGTTTCAATGGGTACGCCCTTTGACAGCGTGGTGGTCGTGGCGAACGTGTGCCGGCCCGAATGGAACGTCAGGTTCTTTTTAATACCGCATATATCGGCAATCTCTTTCAAGTAGGCGTTTAGCTTCTGATTGCTGATTACGGGAAGTATCTTCCCGTCCGGCAACTTGCACTTGTACTTCTTCAAAATCATCTTGGGAATATCCAGCAGGGGAACATTCACGTCCGTATTCGTCTTTTGCCGCTTGGTGATTATCCAAAGGTTGCCGTCAAAGGACTTTTGGATATTCTCCTGCCGCAAGTTGGCGACATCGCTGTAAGCCAAACCGCAGAAACAGGAAAAGACGAACAAGTCCCTGACGTGTTCCAGCCGCTCGGAAACCATTTTCTTTTTAAGGATGATTTTTATCTCGTCCTCTGTCAGATAACCCCTGTCCACTTTTTCCAGCCGGATTTTATAGCTGGCGAACGGGTCGCCCACCAGTATGCCATTGTTGCGGGCAATGATGATGATACGCTTGAAGAACTGCATGAACTTGGCGGTGGTGTTGTAGCCGCACTTGCAGGCGGTACGCAAATACAACTCAAAATCGGTAATGAACATCGGGCTTATCTCCTTTATGGATATGTCCGATACATTGTACTTGCTTTGGATAAATTCAGCGAGGTGGCGGCGGGTCACTTCATACTTGCGGTAGGTCGCTATCGTCTTGGATATGCCAACAAGCTGCTTCACATCGTCATTGTGCTTTTGGAACAATGAAAGGATTGTTTCGTGGCTCTCGCTATGACCTAAAAACTCGTTTTTCACTTTCTCGGCGGTCACGTAGTTGTCACGCCGCTGCATTTCGTGGTAAATGGTATTCAGGGAAGAACGTATGTCGTCCAAAAGGGCGTTTATCCTCCCGGCATCCCTGCCTTTGGCTTTGCCCGCAGCAATGCTCCAGTTGTCGGGCTGGATGCTCTGTTTCGTACTGAACTGGCAAAGTTTGCCGTCTATGGTGATGCGTGCCATAATCATAACCTCGCCGTTTTTCTTTTCAGAACCTTTCTTCAAATAAAAAAGAACCTTGAATGTCGATTTCATAACTCAAAATTTTTAGTTGCAAAATTAGTTTTTACCTCTCGTTTTCGAGTTATGCAGACTATGGACTAATATAGTCATTATCAGGTCATTTATGGACAATTCGTTACCGTTTTTGTCCGGCAGGGAATAGGTAACGATTTAGTAACGAAACTTTGTCTTTTACCGTACTTTTGAAGTCTTGGAAGCAGGACTTTCGGGCAATAAAAAAAGCCACAAATCATTGATTTGTAGCTTTTTGTCCGTTTGCTGACCATTTCTGTCCAGCACGTTCAGCGGAGAGAGAGGGATTCGAACCCCCGGTACCTTGCGGTACGCCGGTTTTCAAGACCGGTGTATTCGACCACTCTACCATCTCTCCTTACAAATGGTAGCCGTCGTTTTTGGCTTATTTGCGAGTGCAAAGGTAGGGGGTTTTATTTGAATAGCCAAATTTATGAGCTATTTTTTTCGGTTTGCATTAAAAAATAATGGATTTTACTAAAGGAACTCACCTATAAAGCACGTTTTCAAAAAAACTAAAGGGCTTTGAGTGGAGGGGCAATCAGACTGACAGATTGATTTGTGCACTATTGTGTGTAGATTTTTAAATGTACGAAACGCTGTAGTTAGACAATTTTAAAATCAGATTTATTTTCAAACGATTGCTATTTAAAAAGACGTACGTATCTTTGCATTACAATTAGAACCCCGCTAACAAAAAACAACCCCAAATGACCTCACCCTTACGCATTGCCATTATTGGTGGTGGCGCAGCTGGCCACTCTGCTGCTATTGAAGCGAAACGATGCAACCACATGCCGACATTACCATTTTTGAAAAGAACTGATCTATGCTTGCTAAAGTGGCTATTACAGAAGGCTTTAACCTGCAAGCTGCTTGGAGCATGGGCTAAGTATTAAGTATTTAAGTATTAAGTAATAAGTAATAGGTAATAAGTGACACTAATAAATGCACGCCCTAAAAGGGCAACAGCGCATAGCACTGGGCGACACCCTGGGGCAACTAAAAAACCATTGGGACGATTGATTATAGCATTTTTGCTGTTATCAATTACCTTAGGCGTAGCCATATCGTATGTTACACGTTACGCCCAATCATTTACGCAAATTACCGAAGCCGAAAACAAGGTAATGAAACAACGTCGCGCCACCGACCATTTGCTCACCCAGCTACTCAATGCGAGCACACAAGCTGAAACGCTGAGCATGCTATATGCCGATGATGCTGAACTAAAACGCTACATGCAAGCCATGAAGCAAGTGGAAACGGCTATTACCGAACTGAAAAAACTTGTTACCGACCCTCAACAAAAGGCACGCGTTGATTCGTTACAATATTTTGTTGACTTGCGTCGCGAAGGAATGATCAATCTCATAACTGCCTTGCGTCATGAAAATAACAAGGGAAGCGACCTACAACGACAAATTGCGAATCTTCACAATAACCAACGTGCCGTTAACCTTAAGGTTGGGGTTCCGGTGGTGGAACGTGGCGAACAAGTGGTGATTGAACGCAGAAAGCGCGGTTTCTTTCGCAGATTAGGCGATGCCTTTAAACGTGCCAAGGATGACACCGTGCGAACCCAACTCACACAAAACGAAAGGGTGAGCGACACTACACAAGCCCAAGTAAACATTGCCGACACTTTGGCAGAAGTGCTGACTGGGGTACACAAAAGTCTGCAACGCGACTCATTGGCTCAAGCCAAACGCCTCTACCGTAAGTCAGACCAACTGCGTGCCACCTCTGCCGAACTGTCGCAACGCATGGCTTTGTTGGTTGACAATATTAACACGGCACAACAACAACACATTGCGCAAGTTTCGCATCATGAACAACAACACCGATCGGCTGCAGCCCGCAAACTTAGCAATTTGGCTATTTGTGCCGTTGTACTCTCGGCTTTACTCATGATGTGGTTGTGGCGCGACATCCGACGCTCTAATCGCTATCGGCGTACGCTTGAACGTGTGATGTTGCAACGCGAACGGCTATTGCTTACCATATCGCACGACATCAAAGCCCCCGTTAACAGCATTCTGGGCTATCTTAACTTATTGCCCCCAAGCACCGTGCAACAATCTAAGGAGCTTTGTGCCATTGCAACTTCGGCACACTACTTGTTACACTTGGTTAAAGCCTTGGTTGAATATTACAAACTCGAAAATGGGGATGTTAGCATTCACGCTCAACCCACTAACATGCACAACTTGCTCAACGAGGTTGCAACCATTTTCAAACCATTGGCTGAGCAAAAGGGCTTACAATTTGTTTGCACCAATAAGCACCCCCAGGAAATGTGTATAAACACGGATGCTTTTTTGCTGCGCCAAATCATTGAAAACCTTTTAAGCAACGCTATTAAATATACCCATACGGGCAAAGTGAGCCTTACTGCTACCTGGCTCCCCGACAACATTTTATCTATCACGGTGCAAGACTCTGGTTGTGGCATGACTCAGGCTGATGTTGAACGCATCTTCCAACCCTTTATACGCGTCAGGGGGAGTGAAGGGCAAGAAGGCGCAGGCTTGGGATTGAGCATTACGCAAAAGCTTGTCAAACTTCTTGATGGTAACTTAACCGTACACAGCGAATTGGACAAAGGCAGCCAGTTTACTTTTGAGATGCCCGCTACCCTAAGTACATGCGATGACGTGGCTGACATTGAAACTGAGACTGAAGATGAAGCTGAGGTCAAGGCTGATGCTGAGGAACAAATGGAAACGGCTACTGTAACATCCCCTATTCAGCCCTTTGTCCACAAGGCTGTTTCCACAACTGCTCAAGCCACACACATAGCCGTGCTTGATGATGATGCCTTGCAAATGCAACTCACTGAAGCTATGTTACACAATGTGTTGCCTGCCGAGGTTCACATTGCGACCTTCAGGCAAGCCGAACAACTCATTGCATGGATTAAGCAAGGCAACAGCCCCGCATTGGTAATGACCGACATCGAAATGCCCTCAATGACTGGCTACGATGTGCTAACTACCTTACGCCATAATCACCTTTTGCCCAACAACGTGCAAGTTGTGGCAATGACCTCACACACGCTGCTCCCCGCAAGTCACTTTAAGGATTGTGGATTTGCCGACGTGCTGTTTAAGCCTTTTACACAACCCGACCTATTGCGTGTGTTTAAGAACACATGGATTATAAATGGGGAGAAGAACAACTATGAGGACTACTCGGTAAACGAACCTCCCATTTCTCCTCAAGTACAGTCCATTTCTACAAGTTCGCATGGGGCGTTCGATGCGTTGTTAGTCTTTGCCGAAGGTGACAGCCAAGCGCAAAAAGCTATTTTGCAACAATTTGCCACCGACTGTCAGCAACATCTCACTGCCTTGCAAGCTGCATGCAAAGCACGCAACAAGACTGAAGCTTGTCGCATAGCCCACAAAATGTTACCTACCTTCACCCTTATACAATCGACAGCCGTGTCTGCCTTGCAAACGTTAGAAAGCCAACGCACTAACAACTTTTGGCAAGATAACGACGAGGCGCTTTGCCAACAGGTTACTGATGAACTAAAACAAGTGCTCGAAAACATTAAGCATGTGCTTGAAAACATCAAATAAGTTTTTGAAAGCATTAAACATGTGCTTGAAAACATCAAATAAGTTCTTGATAACATCAAATAAGGAAAATCATTGACATCCCCCACCCTCTTATAAAAACATGTCAACACACATTCTTATAATAGAAGACGACCTAACTTTTAGCACCATGCTAAGTGCTTGGCTACGTAAAAAGAATTTTCAGGTCACTACCACATCAAGCGTAGCAGCAGCCATCAAACTGTTGCTACAGGCTGAACATGCTCCTCAACTCATATTATCAGACCTCCGTTTGCCCGACCACGATGGACTTTATCTGTTGCAATGGCTACACAGCAAACAATTGTTCATCCCTTTTATTATGATGACAAGCTATGCCGAAGTGCAAAATGCTGTAGAAGCCATGAAGTTGGGGGCTACCGACTACATTAGCAAGCCTATACAACCCGACCTCTTGCTGCAAAAAATCAACGAGGCACTTTCTGCATCCACTCAAACAGTTTCTAACGCTAATGCCTCACAAACTGATAACAACAGCAAGGCACATCCCACATCGGCTAAAGGCAAAACAGCCTCCCCTTCAACCTCAACAGTCAAGCCCCACCCTGGCATTGAAGGACATTCACCCATTGCCCAAGAGCTTTACCGCTTGGCATCTTTGGTAGCCCCAACCCCCATGTCGGTACTCATCATTGGCGCAAGTGGCACAGGCAAGGAATATGTAGCACACCGCATTCACGAGCAAAGCACACGCGCCATGGGTCCGTTCATTGCCATGGACTGTGGTGCCCTAACCAAGGAGTTAGCACTCTCTCAACTCTTTGGTCACACCAAAGGTGCCTTTACAGGAGCAACCGACAATAAAATAGGTGCCTTTGAGCAAGCCTCGGGAGGCACATTGTTCCTTGACGAAGTAGGAAACCTGAGCTATGATGTGCAAGTGCAACTATTACGAGCTTTACAAGAGCGCTGCATACGCCCTGTAGGTAGCACCGAGGAACGCCCCATCAACATTCGCTTGATATGTGCCACTAACGAGAACCTTCCTCAAGCCATACAGCATGGAACCTTCCGCGAGGACCTTTACCATCGCATCAACGAGTTTACGCTGCGCATGCCCTTTTTGCGCGAACGTGGTACAGACATCCTTGAGTTTGCCCGCTACTTCTTAAAACAAGCCAACACGGAAATAGGCAGAAACATTGCTGACTTTACTACTGATGCCCAACAAGCCTTGTTACATTACCCTTGGCCTGGCAATCTGCGCGAAATGCGCAACGTTGTGGTGCGTGCTGCATTGTTGGCTGAAGATGCTCCTTACCTATCGGCTGCCCAACTCTGTTTGCCGCAAGCCACCACTGCCCAACCTACGGCAGGCTTATCCATGAAGCCTACTGCTGACGAGGAATTGGCACGCATACACGAAGCGCTGCAACTCACAGGCGGAAACAAAAGCCGTGCTGCACAGTTGTTAGGCATCGACCGCAAAACCCTCTACAACAAACTCAAGCAATGTGGCGAATAATCTCTGCCTATGTGAGGATAACGCCTCCGTTTTATTAAGGGTAAGAAGCTACCATGCCCATTTTGGGGAATGTCAACTAAAGGTCTTGGGGAAAAATTCCACACTTTCCACACATCATTCCACACTTTCCACAACTATGTGGATTTGGCACAAAACACATAACACGTTCATAATCAATGCAAAACATCAATCACTCATGTTTTGGCACGGCTATTGCGCTTTATTTAAGCAGAAACAATAACATAAAACAAACAACTCAAAAACAATTACGATTATGAAAAAGTTCACAGTTTCTGCCATCATGGTAATGGGCGTTGTAACATTGAGCAGCGCAGCTTTCGCAGGTTCTACTTCAGCCGCTTTCCGTGGCATTGCAAATGCTTCTGCATTAGCCACTGACACCGTAGTGCCCACCGACACAGTTGTTCCCGAGAAGACTGACCCCGAAACTAAACAACAAGAGCAACTATGGAACTTCTCAACCGACACTGTAGTACCTACCGACACTGTTGTTCCTGAAAAGAAGGACCCCGTAATTGAACAGCAAGAGCAACCTAGCTTTGCAACAGATACCGTTGTTCCCGAAAAGAACGACACCGTTGTTCCCGAAAAGAAAGATACAGAAGAACCCGAGAAGAAGGAGAGTTTTATATAATTAGGTAGATAGTAGTTTCTTGGAAATGTAGCCAGTAGTGTTAAACGAGCCACACTCGTTTGTACACTGCTGGCTACTTTTTTTGTATGTATCCTCCTTTGCTCTTCATGCTTGGAGGGAGTCATAAAGTATTAAGTATTACATACTATGGAATAAGGGGGGGATATGCCGTGTGTGGCATGTGAATTTCTTTTGAAAGAAACATTTCAACAATGCTCATTCCCCTCTTTTGTGGCACCACTGCAAAAAAAGTCGTACCTTTACACCCGAAAACAAAACAATTTCATTAACAATAACCCTAAAGACTATGATTTCTTTTAAAAAAGTGTGTCTGATGTTGGTTTGCACATTGGCTGTGCAAATAACCTCGTGGGCACAACAAGTGCAGGTGTCACCTGTCCCCCAATCAGTAACCTGGGGCGAAAAGGCATTCACATCTGCCGAGGCTAAGTACACCCTTACAAAGTCCGAAACGACCGATGCTTATGCCGTGGCTTTGCTGCAAGAGAACCTCACCCTTACCAATGAGGGAGGCATTCACATTACCTTAGGTAAGAAAGGCGAAGCAGCAGTGAGTGCTGTCGAAGCTAACATTCCCCAAACTGCCGAAGGCTACTATCTGAAGGTGACGGCCGATGGCATTATTGTGGCAGGTACCGACGATGCGGGTACCTACTATGGTGTGCAAACCCTCTTGCAAATTTTGGCACAGCCCGAGGTTATGGCTGTTGAAATTAAAGACTACCCTGCTTGTGCACAGCGTGGTGTGATTGAAGGTTTCTATGGTAACCCTTGGAGTGATGCTGACCGCAAAAGCCAATTCGACTTCTATGGCAAAAACAAGATGAACATCTATGTTTATGGCCCTAAAGACGACCCCTACCACCGCACCAAGTGGCGCGAGAACTATCCCGAAGATAAAGCTGCCATTATACGCGGTTTGGCTGAAGCTGCCAAAAAGAACCACGTGTCGTTTGTGTGGTCTATCCACACTGGTGGATCAATCTCGAACAGTGAGGCAGACTTCAAAGCCGTTGTTAAAAAGTTGGAACACGTTTACTCATTAGGCGTGCGCAACTTCTCTATCTTCTTCGATGACTTTGGCGGTGCTGATGCTGACTTGCAAGTGGCTGAGTGCAACTACGTTTGGAAAAACTTTATTGAGAAGCACGACGACCTTGACCGTCTCTCTATGTGCCCCACTAAGTATAATGCAGCTTATGCCAGCTGGAACCAAAACGATGCTTACTTGCGCGGTTTGGGTAACGGACTACACAAAGGCATTGAGGTGATGTGGACAGGTGCTGGCGTAGCCGACATGATTAACCAAAGCGACTTGGACTTCTTTAAAACGGCTACCAATGGTATGGCTCCTTTCATTTGGCTCAACTACCCTGTCAACGACTATTGCATTGGTCACATGCTTATGGGTAAGTTCTATGGCAACGACCAAGGCGACAATGCCTTTGGTGGTAAAATGACAGCCTTCACAAGCAACCCCATGGAATATGCCGAGGCTTCGAAAGTTGCACTCTATGGCGTGGCAGACTACGCATGGAACATGAAGGACTACAACCCCGAGGCTAACTGGGAACGCGCCATTAAGTATTTAATGCCCAACAATGCCGAGGCATACCACGTGTTCTGCGAACACAATGTTGACTTGGGTTGGACTGTTCATGGTATGCGTCGCGAAGGCGAAAGCCCAAACTTTAATGCCGATGGCACTTTGGCTGAAAAGAAGGCTCAGTTCGACTTGATGGTTACTTCTGCCGATGCTCTGCTTGCCGACACTTATAACCCCGCACTCATCACCGAAATCACACCGTGGTTGCAAAAGATGAAGTATATGGGACAACGTGGACAGAAGATTGTGGAAATGTGGGGCTGCATTGAAAGTGGCGACACGGCTACCTTCCTTCAAGACTATCGCGACATACAAGCTATTTTACTAAAGGAGGACGCACTTACTTCGCGCGACTTTGCGGGAACCATTAAGATGGCTAAGCCCGTTGTGGCAAGTCAAAAAATTGAGCCTTTCTTGAAGCAGCAAGTTAACGAGTTGGTCATTGCCTACAAAGAGCGCTACACCGAGGGTTGGGAAAACTTCCCCATGCAGGTGCTTGAATCTGGCACTTACTACATCAAGTACAACGGCAAGTACCTCTACAACAAGGATGCCTCAGCCGACCGCACGGGCGACTTCCCCATTTGGGCTGACGAGGTGGACGATGCACAACCACAAAAGTGTGAGTGGAACATCAGCATTGATGCTCAAACGGGTCGTTACAAAATTACCAACGCACAAGATGGTCGCTATCTGAACGAGAATGGTCAGTTCTGGGCTAACAAGGTTACCAACGCTTATGATGGCGAATGGAATAGCTACAACATCTTCCGTGTTAACGGCAAGTATGCTATCCAAACTCCCTCAAAGGCTAAAAACTATTTCATGGGTGCTAACGACAATCGCATCATCTCGAACAACAAGCCTTTGAGCATTGCTAAGGACAAGACTCCTATTCTCCACATCAACGATGCTATCTTTGAGATCATTCCTGTTAAGGGTAACAACACGGAGCATCCCACCATTGTGAGTGGTAAGCGCTATTACGTTAAGAATGCCAAGGGTGAATATCTCACTACTACAGCTGCTCTCACAGCATGGAGTCGTCCTACCTTCCAAGCTAAGGCGCAAACTGAACCGAAGCGTCAATATCAGCAATGGACCATCACCATCGATGACAACTCAGGTCGTTGGAAGATTTCTTTTAACGACAGCAAGTTCCTTGATGAAGAGGGGCGCATCAACAAGAATGCCTATTTCTCAGAATGGAACTCTGTTATCATGAACGAGGTTGGTGGTCATTGGGCCATTCAGAGTGTTACTCCCGCAGCTAATCCGCGCACATGGGGTGTTACCACTGACAACAATATTAACTATGCCGACACTGAGTTGAAGGATAGCTATGTATTTACCATTGCCGATGTTGCAGCCGACGATTTGGCAAGTAGCATCAGTACCCCCGTTATCAGTCCCGCCCAAAAGAGCAACACAAGTATCTACAACCTCTCAGGTCGCAAAGTTAAGCGCACGGCTAAACACGGTGTTTACATCAAAAGTGGCAAAAAGGTCATTAAATAAATTGCCTTTGAATAGATAGTTTTTAAAAGTCCCAGCCTTTTTCAGGTTGGGACTTTTTTGATGGAGGGGGGGGGGAAAATACGGTTTCTATGATTAGGGAACCTATCTGCGCAATCTTTAAAATATATTGGTGTCCGATAGTTGGAATTAATTCTTGTTGCCATATACCCATAAAAACAAAAACGACCCATTTCGGCTCTGAGGATAGTATCAGAGCTACAAGTGCGAAGTGTCAGATGAAGTAAAAGATGGTTCATTAAATGAGTAGTAACATCCTCAATTCATGAGCCCCCACAGAAGTAAATACTCATGAGAGAACGGATGATTTCGCTGTACCTATAACCAAACGATTTACATATTAGACCGAAGGGGGATTCGATTACCGATGACAATGTTGAGTCAAATTGCTCCATGATTGAAAATATACCTCCAAAAGGAGTGAGTTTCTAAGATTTAATTTGTAGTTTTGCCATGTCATATTAGAGTTTTGCTTGTTTTCTTTTCGCAACAGTAAGATAAGTAAAAAATTCTGACATGGCAAAATTTGGGGTTACTTTTTGTTGCTCAGGTACTTAAAAAGTTTAATTTATAATATCGTTGCGGAATTAAGGATTAACACTGTTTTACTATGAATCTAAATGAAGTCCTAAGCACCTGTCTTTCAAATATGAAAGCAAGTGAAGATCTTAACGACGTTGCAACAGTAAGTTCAATAAAAGACTTGCTTTCCTGCATTATCGAAAATCCGGCAATTCTCATAAATTGTCCTAACGAAGAGAATTTATCAATTGTCATATCAAGTATTCTTACTTGTCAGTTTCCATCTGATCATCCTACGTACAAAGATTTTAATGTGCGAAATCTTGTATTTGCAACTTCATATTATCTATTTATGCATCAACTTGAAACGGGCATGTTTTATGATAGGAATTGGCCAGCATTCATTACTCTTCTCCATTATGGACGCAATGTATTTGCAAAATTTATCGTTGGAATGAACCCTTTTGCACCTGAAAGAATAAATGAAATCACGGGACGACCTGTTAACAATCAACGTTCGTTGAATGCAGCTAAGGGTCTGGAATTAAATCTGATGCTTACAGCAAAGGAAAAAGGGTTTTGGATGGAAGAATTATCACAATGGTATGAAGAACTTGTTGATGACATGGATAAACTTTTGGCAAATGATCCATTCAGAAAAGAAGCAATCCCTTTATATCGGCTTATAACAAATTATCTAAAAGAAAATGATGTAACGTTTGTAAACATCTAACATTAGTTACAATGTCCCAACTTAAAATACAAATTTATGAGAAGGTACGCAACTCAGGCAGAGATTGATTGTATTCCCAATGTGAACTATAAAAGAAATCACATTTGTTCAATGTACACACAACACTGTGATTATACGGATATACAAGGCTACTTAATGGAACAACTAGAGTTGAATCCAAAGTTATTGGCATGGCTCTTTGATGATAATAGTCTGATTGGAAAATCACCTCTTTCACTAGATGGTATACGGTATGAGGCTTTTCAAGATTTTTACAGTTCCTTGGATATATACGACTAACAATTTCAGAAACTCTATAATACCCAACTCATTCATATTCTTGTATGTTAACTAAACCATCCCCAGATGCTATAAAAATGCTCAACTCTATAGAGGAGTATTTTAATAAGGCTTTTGATAACAATAAGTACTCTTCATTATTCCGTCGTGAATTCAAGCGTCTATTTAGAGTTGATTTCGCCTTTCAATTTTCGATAATAGGTAGCAATGATGCTTATATTTTTGGATTAGGCATCATTGACTGTTGGGAATTCCCAAAAAACATTGAGCAGATTGAGAATAAAGTCAATGAACTAATTAAAAAGAAAGAGCAAGAAATCTCATGGTTTGAAAGTATTGTACCTCTAGTTGAAGAAGATAGTAAAGAAGGTAAATTAGAAAATGCTTTTGTTGAAGAGTTTTTCAATGATTTAGAAGAAATACGTAAATGGAAAGATGGGTCTGATACTCATGAAGATCTTCCTTTCTTCTTGAACAAGTTGAAGGGGAATGTACATTCAGACTATTTGCTCGTACAGAAAGAACTATCGCAAAGAATCAGATGGGACAAGGTATTTGGCTCTTCAAACATGCTCTACCAGCAATTATGTGATTGGATATACTCACCCCTTACAAAGAAAAAATATGGTAGTCGTCGCTGGAATTTAATGAAAGAGAAACTTGCATTTATAGGTCCAGTTTGGTTTGATTTTGGAGAATTAAAAGATATTGAATCTGCAAAAAAAATTATATCAGAAGTTTTTTACCCAGATCAAGAGAAGTACTATAAGCAATTAGAGAAATGGGCAGAAACAGAACTTAACGACAAAAGTTGTTCAAGTTGGATTTGTTCTTTCTTATGGAAAGGAAGAACTATGCCAATTCGTCAAGTCCAAGTTCTGAGATTTAAAGGTGATTTGAAAAGAGGAAAAGCTTTCCTAATGTCGAAATATGAAGAAAAATTGGGATGGGACAAGAAGAAAAAGCAGGATAGAGCGTATCGACACAGTTCCTTATTTGATGTATTTGATGAAAATTTTAACTCATTTCAGGGAATATGGACAAACTTAGAAAACAAATATTCATTGTTTCCTATGTGCATTTGTTCAAATGTTGAAGATAAAGATTATCCAAAGATATCAATGTTTGGAGAATGGACTGATGGTTTAAAGATACAACATGACACTATTCATTATAGTCTGGTGGTAGAGAATTTGACTTTATCAGCAACTAATCGTTTTTTCTACACTTATCTATGTAAGTATAAAAAGAGTTATAAAAAATTTATCATCTATAGCGATAAAGCGTTTGAAATAATCAAGGAATACTTGACAGAGACCATACCTGAGTTATCGTTTAATGAAAACATTGTCGGATGTATTACCTTGCTTGACTATACATCAAAATCACACACAATAGGGATAACGGCAATGCTGAGTTATTCTAAAGATGATTATAATCCTTCGCCAAGAATCCTTACAAAATTTGAGGACAACAAATGTCTTATTGCAAAAGGTTTTCAAAATTCTGTGGGCTATAGGGTTTTTACAAATGCTGCGATATTCCATATAGCAAAGAAAATTGGATATCCTATATCTTTGCCATTAGATAAGACCGTTCCTGATTCTGAGTTAAAGTTACTACTTGACGTTATAGAATCAAACCAACATGAATTGTCATTTGAAGATAAGTATTTGTGTCATTTTATAGATAGTTCGAAGTATAAGTTCCCTACTGATCAAACAGATATTTTTGAGGTATTTCGTTTAAGTAGAAGGATCAATTTATTTCATAGTGTCCAGCATCATTATTCCACTCCTATTTTTCAAGAATGGCTATTCCCGTTTGGGAAAATTGTATACCAATACAAAAACGATGAATTCAAGAAAAATACAGAATCTGTTGGCGGAGATTTTTACAAATATAAAGATGTAATGGGCAGATGGTTAGATAAGAGCGATAGATTTTTTATATTTAACTTGCGCACTCTTTGTTATTTGAATTGGGCATACGTATGTAACGATACGGGAAATATAAAGAAACTGTCAGCACTGTGGTTGTATAACATTTTATATAATTGCCATTTGGAAGCCTACCAAAAGGACAAAGCATTTTTCTCTTCATTATTGTACTACGAGCTAATTCAAAATGAGAGAATCTATATGATTGTCATTGATAAACTAAAAGAAAAAGAAAATGCAGATGCCTTATGCAAGTATGACTCTTCTTCCATCTTCTATCACTTAGTCCGATATTATAGCAATGGTTTTAAGGGATGGAAAAAAGAATTGTCGTATGCACAGTTAGATTTACTAAATGGTGGTAAGAAAAAACATGAATTACTTAATCTGTTTTGTCAAAATCGAACTTGTAAAATAACCATTAGTGATACTGAAGTCATCGAAATCGCTTCAAAGGCATTTGATTATATAAAGGAGTTATTTGTCAATGATGCTCACCCTCATTCTGAATTGTTAGAACCATTTAAAGACATGAAACCATTTGATATTCCATCAAATTTTAGGTATGAGAGAAGGCGCACAAATAATTATATTGAATACAATGGCGATTATTCAGGAACCTATGTTCACGATGTAATGGGATATACTAACGATGAAATTGATACAATTTTTGATGGTGAGCCTTATGCTTACTGGAATATTGATTAATATTGGTGTCCGATAAAAATTCGAGACTTCCGAAAAAAATAGGGCTGATTCCATTTGCTAGAGTCAGCCTTTTTTGGTTATTTTGATGCGCCAAAACAAATAAAACAACCATGAGCAAAAGAAATCATTTTTCGGACAGCCGTTGTACGGTCAACTTATAAATTTGTTAGATAAGGAAAAAATTCTCGAACTAAGCCGCAGCAAAGGTGGAGAACGCTATATTAAGCGTTTTGATGCTTGGACACACCTTGTTACAATGCTTTATGCTGTTATTATGCGCCACGATTCATTGCGTGAAATATCTGTATCTATGCTGGCTGAAGCACGAAAACTATTGTATATAGGTATAACAATGATGCCAACACGTAGTACACTATCGGATGCCAATGCTAGACGTCCGGAAGCTATATTTGAGTCTATTTACTGGGGGCTCTATATGAGATATAGTAAAGAGCTTTGCTCGGACAGCCGAAGCCGCTTAGCGGAGAAATAGATGAAATGGTTACAAATCATCGATTCTACCACGATTTCGCTATTTTCCAACCTATTGTTTAAGGGAGTAGGCCGCAATCCTAAGACAGGCAAGAAAAAAGGTGGAATAAAAGTGCACACAGTGATTCATGCCAATGAAGGTGTTCCTTCTGATGTACGTTTTACATCTGCTGCTACGAATGACTCTTTTATGTTGAAACCCAGTAATTTCCAAGAAGGGGAAGTGTTGGCGATGGATCGTGCCTATATAGATTATGAGAAGCTTGAAGAACTTACGAATAGAGGTGTGACCTATGTCACCAAAATGAAGAAAAATCTAACATATCTGTTATGGTGTGATACAATATGGCAGAATAGTAATGGAAATATGCAATATCGTATTAAATGGGTAACCTTTTACAAACCTATAAAAGGTGGTGGATTGATTCGCCATCATGCCCGTATAATAAGTTATATTGATCGAAAACTTTTAGCAGACAGAAATAATTGATTATCAACTATTTACATGTAGAAACTACTCAAAAAAATTAGGTATTTTTTTTGAAAGGGGCAAAGTTGGGTTATATCGTATATCTTCTTTTATGAATTGTATTTATGGAATCTCCATTCCCAGTACCCACTTTAATACAGTCTAACTGGTACTGGGGTTTCACTTAGGTGGTACTGGAGTTTCTATTATATGGTACTGGAGTGTTACTTAGGTGGTACTGATAAGGTATATTGAAGGCAGGGATTAGACACTCTAATGAATGTACTCATCATATTTACTGAAGTCTATAGAGAAGGCTGTTCCGACCTTTTAAAGTATCAGTCTTTTACTTTTTGCTTACCTACTTATATTATATATGTATATCCCATCTTCTTGAGATGGGATATTTTTTTAGGGAAATAAAATTACGAACCTCAGATGAAAGAGGCTGATAATAAGGTTTCCTTATAATCTTTATGCTTGGCAAGCTGGTGGAATTCTCCTCCACTGCTCAATCACCCGTTTGCATCCATCCTCTATATGCAAGGCTACACTTCGATATACAGCATTAGTCTGATAATGTGGATCCATAACAACTGTATCAGTACCAAATGTAAGTTTGTCGAACAAAACAATTCTGTCCCAATTCGTGTAGTCAAGCACTCTGGTAATGGCATTGCGGTGTTCTGCACCAAATACGACAATGCAGTCTGCCTTCTGCAAATACTCACAAGTAATAGGGGTTGTTACACCTTTAAGTAGGGTGTCCAAAATCCGCAATTTTTTTCCGCATGAGATTTGATAGTTTCATACGAAAATTATTTGTGCCGTTTTGTAATCTCACAGCATAAGTTTTATAT
>OWJF01000712.1_pt1 | contig 16498 bp, 7 predicted proteins | sample 1732941 | NCBI WGS metagenome assembly OWJF01 (sample SAMN05065770, study PRJEB22554) | human gut metagenome | biome: ENVO:2100002; feature: ENVO:00000062; material: ENVO:00002003 | host: Homo sapiens | place: USA
GCAGCGTCAGATGTGTATAAGAGACAGGAATAATGTTATGGTTTTCAATTCAATATTCAACATTCATTATTGACCGATGGTAAAGCTGAATAACCCCAATGGCAGCAGTTCTTGGACGGGAAAGTAACCGACATCTCCCCCCACCTGTCCTCCCCCGTAGGGGAGGGAATGGTTTGCTTGCAGCTGCCCCCTAAGAACCACCATGACACGAAGAGTAGTCTTTGAACAGAAAAAGTGTATCAAGAAACGGGACGGTCCCGAACTTGATACACTTTAAAGTATTGCGAGAAGTTTCCTAACTGATAGAGAAAACTATCTGGTTATGAAACGGTGCGCTTTTTATCTGATTAGTAAGCGACGCACTGATATCTGATTAGTAAGCGACGCACTGATATCTGATTAGTAAGCGATACGCTTTACGAACTGCTGGGCGCCCTCACCCTTCACTACATAGATGCCGTGAGAGAGAGATGTTGGAGCAACCTGTGTTCCGTCGAGAGTGTAAACCTTAACGTTTCCGTTGTAACCGTCAACAACGAGGTTGCCGTTCTGGATGCGTACCACTGGTGAAGCGGCATTCTCTGTTGTCTCGATGCAGTCTGCAGAGTTAGCGCCGACGTGTGCCTCAGCGGCGTTGTCTACATAACCTGTGAGAGAGTCGATGAGGATAGCGATAGCGTTGAGGTTCTTCTTGTTCTGAACTGTTGAAGGGATAGGAATCTGAACGCTGTAGTTGATCACCTCGTTAAGGTTGAACTCCGTAGGAATGCTTCCCTCGATACCATCATAACCGAGAGTAGCACGGGCTACATGCTGCAACGGGTCGCTTACCCAGCCGCCCTTGTTCTCCCAGCCGCCCATCTCGCCGTATGAGCCACCTGAGAAGTTGTTTGCCTGGCTGTAACCTGTCACATTGTCCTCAGTGAGGATGAAGCCGAGCTTATAGCGGGCGCCTGCCTTCTTGATGAGAGGAGTTACCATTGCTGTAACGTCAACAGATTTCTCGTCTGCAGAGAGCTTAGACTCTACATCGATGTGCATCTCTGGAGTAATCTTGCTGAGGTTTTTCAAGATAGCCTCGAGGTTGTCGGCTGACGGCTGAGAAGAGTTCTGGCGCATTACTGTAGAGCCAGGGAAACCGCCGTTGATCAAGCCTTTTACGAATTCAGCATAGTCTGATGGTGCGAGAGGACCGTTGCCGTCATAGCAGTGTACTGCAACGCCAACGAACTGTGAAGGATAGTTCTCGCTCATATACTGGAATCCTACGATACCGCGTGGACAGAAGCCACAGTCGACACCGGTCTGCTCCTCAACGAAGAGACGCTTGCCGGGAACGAACTGCAGAACGTTGATGAGAGACTCACCGCTGTTGTTGTCAGCCACCTCGTCATCCTTGCCGTTTACCTGAAGGATACGCATCTTCACGTCGTGTACGCCAAGAGCCAGATTAGCCTCCGGGTCAGAGAAAGTAACGACGGCGTCCTTACCGGTAAGGATGTTTATCTTGCCGCTCTCGGCTGTCTTCTCCTCACCACCGTCGATAGAGTAAGCCACGCTGAGCTTCGTGATCTTGGTATAGCACTGGTTCTTTACTGTAGCAGAGAGTGTTGCTGGCTCGCCGACTGCAGAAACTGTGCTGTTTGCAGATATCAGACAAGCGTCCAGTGGCACCTTTGCACCGCTGATACGAGCGTCGAGACAAAGCACTGGAGACTTTGTTTCGCCCTCTGTAGCATAGTTCTTCCATCCGTCGCCGAGGTCAGCCCAGCAACCATTATCGTTGTACACGTTAGAAACGGCAACGATAGGAGCTGTACCTGTCACCTCATAACCAACGTAGAAGCCCTCTTCTCCGCTGATCTGGAACTTTTCTGTTGTCTGCACGTCGGTTGTTCCGCTATATGCCTCGTCTGACGTACCTGTAACGTCATAAGAGTTGAGGTCTTTGGTGATAAACACCTTCAGAGTGGTGGATCTTGATGCGAGGCCCACTCTCACCTTGTTGATGTAGCATCCTTTGTAGCGGCTTGCCACTTCTGCCGGAATGTAGATAGCACACTTAGCTGATGTGTTCTCCGTGAGCACACCAGTCTGTGTGGTTGTGCCGTAGCCGAAGAAGCAATACTGATCGGCAAGCGCTACGGTAACTGACATGAGCACTGCCATGAGGATCAATGATAGTCTTTTCATTTTTTAGTTCTTATAGATTAAATAAAGGATTAATTATTTCACTAACACTTTCTTTGTCATTGTATTTCCGTCTTTCACCACTCTCACCACATAGAGTCCGCTCTTGAGGTTGGTATTCTAGACCTGCCCGCCGTTCGCGGTATAAACGCTCAGAGCGCCGTCGGCGATGATGCTGCCGTTGGCAACGGCGATGTATGTATAGCCCACATAGAAGGCGTCACCGTCTATCGTATATGGGGCGTCGAATTCAATTTCATTGTCACCCTTGCCTACGTTTGATTTCGTGGAAGAGGCGAGGTTGGTTCCTCCGAGTGTCTTCGTGGCGAATACGGTCACGCTGCTTGCGTCGGCAGCAAGTCCTGCCATAACGCCTTTCAGAGTGAAACCTTTGTAGAGCTGTGCCACTTCGGCAGGAATGTAGATGGCACCGCTGGTAGATGAACTCATGCCGAACTCACCGTCGATGTCTGTTGTGCTATATCCCCATTTGATTACTCTTTCCACTGCAAGTGCTGATGTGGAGAAGAGCAAGAGAGAAAGGAATATAAGTAAGTTTTTTCTCATTGTGAAAGTATTGTTATTTATTACTAATAAAGGTAATGTCTTCTTGTGTCAATAAGCATAACTTGAGACGAGCAAGTTGACTGTGTCTGTGTGTGTTTCTTTTGTGGGAATAAGCCCCAGGGAACTTTCACCCTGGAGCTTAGACTTGTATCTGTAGCTGACGGAAAACTGATTATCCGTTGCTTTTCGTTCTTCTGATCATCCACTCCGCCGGATTCTGCAATCACTTGCGGCGCGGATTGTTCATCACGTTGCCGGTAAGATTACTTCACTACAACCTTGACAGCAGACTGCTGCTTGCCGTCAGAAACTGTAACGATGTACATACCCTTAGGCAGGTTCTTGCCTGTGAAGCTGCGGCCGGAGAGGTCGTGAACGCCAACCAGTGTGTTGCCGTTGATAGCCTCAACGTTGCCGTCGGTCACTGTAACCATAGAGCCTGGGTTGAGGACTGCAGAACTGATGCCTGAAGACACCTGTACCTTAGACTCGCGGCTGTTGTAGAGCTGGTAAACCTTGTTAGAAGGATCGTAGTTGCTCAGGAATGAAACGACGCGCATATTTGCGAGGTTCCATTTTGGATCAACGGCGATGCTGTACTCCTTGCTTGCAGAGTAGCTGCTGATGTCCACCTTGTCACCCCAAACGTCCTCGCTGAGCACGGCACGGATAACACCGTCCTGGATATACTCACCGCTTACGCCCTTCTGCTCTGTGCTCACGATACCGTCCTCTACGAGCCATGTAGTGAGCCGGAGGTCTGTCTGACCCGGCATCACATTAGCCTGAGTGTTCACGTTCACCTTGGCGGTGATAGTGTTGTCAGCCTCGTTGTGCTTTGGACGGACGTTAAGCTCTGCGAACGAAGGAATCAGGTTCACGTTGCCGAGCATAGCCTCGAATGCCTGGTTGCTCTCCACGAAGTATGCAGGACCTGGATCTTGCATGCCGAGGAACTTCATACGGTCGAAGCAAGCTGCAGGGAAGAATGTTGAAGCACCACCATAGAGAGAAACATATTTCTTCTCAAAGTCGGTAACGAACTGGTCTACGAAGCCCTTGCCTGTCTTGACATGGTGCTTAACCCAGATAACGTTGCTCTGGTCTGCCAGGAACTCCTTGTATGACTCGTTTACAAATTCTGCATCACTGTAGCCCTCTGATGTGAACTGTTCGAGGAGCACGTTACGACGAAGGATCTGACCGCCCTCGCGATATGCGAAGCTGCTTGAGGTCATCTCGTTGTCAGCAACATCCGAATCGTCAACACCGTTCACCTTCTTTACAGTGAGTTTCACGTCAAGGTTACCCTCCTGGTTGATCTTCACGCCCGGCACGTCGATAGTGGTGATCTCGTGGCTCGGCACGTTGAGGTCGTTCAACACTACGTTGTCAGACTCCTTGCCGTTAACTGACACTGTGAACTCCATGCTCTTCACAGTCTCAGGACTGTAGTTGCGAAGCTTAGCCTGATATGTGGCAGGTGAGTTGCACTCCACGTAGTAGTCGTTGCCTGAAGAGAGGCTGATGAGACCTACGTCACCGTCAGGGAACTTGTCGCCGGAAGCGATACCGCGGATGGCAGCATTCATATAATATGTCTGTCCGTTCACAGCCATAGGATAACCGCTGTTGCTCTGCCAGTAGAAGTCGACGGCGAGGAACGAGTTGCCCTTCTCACCGGAATAACCCATCACGAGAGGATCGTCGAAAGCGATGGCGTCGAGGTTCTCGCCTGGATTAAGGTTGATATAATAACCGAGATAGAGATCCTGGTCTTTCTCGATGGTCACAGAGTTGTTGAACTTGAACTTGTTGTAACCGGAAGCGTAATCCTGTGTAGATACTGAAGTGAGGACATCTCCCTCGATTACCTTTTCAAGATCCTTACATACGAAAGCAGTGAGACCATTGCCACGCTTCACACCCTCTACTGCCACGTCGGTAGCAGCCAGACCGGTACCGGTTCTTGCACCGAGCACGACCTCGATAGAGTCGATCTTGCAGCCTACATACTTGTTGAGCAGGCTTGCCGGGAGGCGGATAGCCTGACACATGGTGTGAGACATAGGAGTATCCTCCTGAATCTGTGACACAGGGATACGGTATTTACCAATGTTCGTATATGTCTCACTCGGACCGAGACGCATACCGGCATCTTTCTTGGTTACTGTCGCCTTGGTGATTACAGCCTGTGGGGCTGGCATCAATGGAGTTCCTGTCATGCCAAACAAGTCCCCCCCAAAGAGGGGAAGACTTGCGATGGATAACAGAAACAACTTATTTCTGTTGTTACTCATAATGATTATTTATTGATATTAAGTTTTACACTCTGTACGTTGCCGTCTGCTGTGCGCACCTTGATGATGTACATACCAGCTGGCAGACTGAGAGTAGCCTCCTTGCCGCCGTTGAAGCTGCGGAGAAGCTTACCGCTGAGGTCGAATACGTTAGCTGCAGAACCGTTGAGAACGAGCTTGCCGGTCTCTGCGTTGTAGTAAACGTCAGCTACAGTGCTGTTGTTGATCTCAGAGATACCGTTGCGCTCTGGTTTGAAGCCTACGAAGAGTACAGCTGCGTCTTTCTCTGTATACTTGGCAGAAGCCTTAGGAGCCCAGTAGCGGATTGATCTGTTACGAGCACCGCTGTTGTTGAATACTCTCCATGTGCATGGGAAGGCAGAAGTTACAGCACCCTGATGCTCTACGCAAATCACGAGGTTCTTTGTAGGATCCATCTCGTATGGAGTGTCGAGCTGCAGAGAGAGCAGGTTGCCCTTGCCTGGATAGAGAGTGATGTCGCCGTTGAACACCTGTGTCATTGTAGACTCCTCAACCCAGTCGATAACACCGTCTGAGAATGAGTTCAGCTCTGTAGGAGCCATCCATACTGTAACGTTCTCAACCTTGAGAGCGTCGCTGATGTTGCCTGTATACTCATAACCGATACGCTCGATAACGTTTGAACCGGCATTGTTGCCTGCGAAGTCAGCCTTTGTATAGATTGACTGTGAACCGTCGTCAGAGTCTGTGTATGTGAATGGGAAGTAAGAAGACTCCCACTCGTCATCGTCAGTAACGATCATTGTCCATGGTGTAGACTCACCGAAAGGCATAACCTTGAGCTTCTTGTACTCAGAAACGTTGTTGCCTGCGCACTCGTCCTTGTCGTAGATTGTGCGGAATGCGAATTCATAGTCACCCTCCTCAACTGGAGAGAACTTAACCTGAACATCTGCTGAAGACTCTACGCGGATGAGTGGAGTATCCTCAAGTGTACCTACTACGAGGTCACCATCCTCCATCTTCTGCACGATCTCAATCTTGTAAGACTTGGCTGGAACTTCCTCCATACCGTTGTTCTTGATAGTAACGTTGCAGAGGTTAAGGTCACCGCTGGCTACGTCGTCACCGATAGTAACGAGTTCAACAGCCTTCAAGTCGTGAGTGTAAACGCCCTCTACTTCAACACCGTAGAAGTCGAGCACGTCATAGCCTGTGTTCTCATGAGCACAGAAACCGAAGTAGTAGTTGCCGTCTGCAGGAGCAGTGAACTTGTCCTCGTAAGTAACAGCAGGTGTAGCGTCGCCGCCGAACTCAGAGCTGTACTCTTTCTCCTGACCGATCAGTGTTGTCATGCCCTCGAGTGTAGGAGCAGTACCGACATAGCGGCTCAGAGTATGACCTGTTCCAGCGTAGTTGTTGTGGAACTTAGATGTGAAGAGATATGTCTTGCCCTTCTCCAGATATACTGCAGGAGAGATTGTCCAGTCCTCACCGGCACCAGAAGCTGTAGTCACGCTGTAGCAGCTCTTCCATGAGTGCCACTGCCATACATCACCGTCGCCGCTCTTCTCGAATACTGTCCACTGACTTGCTGTTTCCTCAGAGTTGATAGGATAAGATACTGGAACCATTGGAGCGAGACCTGCCTCGATAGCCTTGGAATCTACTGCGTCGCTTGAGCCCTTAGAGTTCTTTGCAACGATAGTATAAGTGAACTTGCCTCTCTTGACCTTGGCAACAGACTCGTCGATGAAGCTTGTGCCGGTAACGTCAGAAGCAACCTTCACGTCGCCTGGGTTACGAACGATGTCGTACTTCAGGTCAGCCTGGTTGATGTAACCGTTGTTCTTACCGTCAACAGGTGTCTCCCATGTCAGCTGAACATTCTCGCCAGCCAAAGTGGCTGTGAAGTTTGTAGGTACGCTTGGGATGTCGAGACCGACAGCGCAGCGGATGCTGTCTGGCACACCCTTCTCACCGCTCTTGCGGCAAGGTACTACATAATATGTATTGATTCCCTCAACAGGATTCGTGTCAGTCCAAGTCATTGCCTTGCCGATGTTCTCAGCAGTAGCAGCCACTGTACCTACCGGTGTTGAGTTGGCGTAGATCTCCTCTGAAGAGAGAGCGCATCTTGTGAAGTCAGCATTCTTGCGATAGATCTTCACCTCAGCGAGCTCAGAGAGGTCCTCACCGTTCCAAGCCTTTGAAGGGTTGGTCCATGAGAGAACAGTGTTCATCTCACCGTTAGCGTTAGGTGTAGCCTTGAGGTCAGAAACGCGAGCGGCAGCCTCACGTGCATCAGCAGTATAATAAGGTATATACATACCGATGATAAGGTTACCGGAAGCGAATGTGTTTGACTCGAGCACCTTACCTGTGTTAGGATCAAGCTTCATGAGCTTGTCGTATGGCATAGAAGTAGCATCTGTAGCAACACGGGCTGTGAAATAAAGCTCACCGGTAGAGTGGTTGAAGCCCATCGAACCATAGCTTGTAGCGAAGATGTTGTTCTTATTCTGGTCCTTGATGATGAAACGCTTGCCTTCAACCGGCTCGAAGTTAGAGTCATACTCCGTCAGGTAGTTACCTGAGAAAGTGAAGACTTTATTACCTTTTTCATCCTGACCAGTCTCTTTCCAATATGGAGTAATTGCCCACATGTTTCCGTCGATATCGAAGCAGAAATACTGGATCTGGTCGTTAATGGTAGTAATCTTGGTAAGTTTACCAGTTGCCTTGTCGATAGTATGAATTATAGATACAGCATCTGTATTTGCATCTTTCTGATATCCCTCAGTAGTATAGAGCATATCTTCAGATGGATTGTATGTCATATCAAGAAGATTGTTGAACTGACGTTCCAATATGTAATCATATACAATAAGACCATCAGAAACGCCTTCAGCCAAATCCAAGATAGGCTCACTCAACTTTCCGGTATTTACGTCAAGTGAGAGGAAGCTCTTGAAGCCACGCCACTGCATAGCATTGTCAAGGTTATTCATCTTACCGTAGTAAGCATAGTATTTGTCACCTCCCCATGCTCCAAGAAGAATACCATTTATCTGCCAACCTGGATCATTGTCGAAGATATTGATACGACTCAGGTTGTATGGGTTCTTGTCGTAGAAATAAAGCCAGCTACGATACTTTGACTCGTCGATCAACTGTGTTGCGAAGATTTTTGTACCGAGAGCCTTGTCGTCAATTGACGAAGGTGTCTGGGCAGGAGCTGCCAACAATGGAGCATTGCCTGTTGACTGCTTTGCCGTAGGGAAGGTCTTAACTGTCTGCTGTGCAGAAGCAGATAAAGCCGCCATACCTACAAAAAGTAGAGTAAAGATTTTTCTCATTTTTAATAGTTATATAAATAAATAAAAAAGTTTCGTTATTTATCTCACGATATTTAGAATACTTGAATGGTAGATACCGCAGAAACTATTTCCACGGGAAACCATCGAAAGCCGATAACCCTATAATGTCAGTACGATGACTGATTTGGAAGCGTCTAAGGTTACGACAATCACAAGTGTTTTTATTGTTTGTTCATAATATTTCCAAAATAGCTTTGCAAAAATAGAAATTAATTTCAATACCTCAAATAGTTTGTAATATTTTTAACATTATATTACGGCAAATCAGACGATTAGAAGTCACACTATATACTTTTTTAATAGATATTGCTCAATGGAGAAGGCAAAACAGAGCATTTCTTTGACCCTAATCAAGAATATTATACTATAAGGTAGGATATTAACACGTTGGCGGAATTAATTCAGTGCACACTTAATTCGAATGACCATTATATGATCTTATGACGGTTTTGGGCTAAAATTGGGCACGGTGCTTGCCCAACTGGGGTAACGTGCTTGCCCATCATGGGCAACGTGCTTGCCCCACTTGGGCAGATTTGCTGTCAGACAAATGCCCAACTAATTCTTATTGCATACTCATATCCCTGTTTTCAGGATTCTTCCAACACAGACAATCCCTGTTATCTGAATTCCTCACATCTGACAATTACTTTCATCTGACGATTGCTCACACCTGACAATTCCTTTCACCAGCAAACCATCCAGACAATTGGCTGACAATCGCCAGGTAGTCAACTGCCTGTTTGTAAGAGCATTACAGCAAAAAACCAGATGGTCTGACAGTTTTTACCGATTTTGGGTTTTATGTCATTTTAGGTGAATTGTGGTAAGATTTCCACTGGCTGAGAATCATCAGGTGCTTTTCAGAAAAAGGGAGTGCCACAGGCACTCGCAAATCTACGAACATCCACAAATAAATCCAAAGAATACAGGTTTAAGAAAAAAAATCAGTGAAAAAGTCAAATCCGTGTCCTCCGTTAAATCAGTGTTTAAATTTTTGTCCATCGCCGCAGGCCTATGGACACTATATTATCACAGATATAATTATTCCGTGTTGCCGTTGTGTCCCTGGCCTTCGGCAGGGCCACAAATCAAAAAAAGAAACACGGATAACACCGAGAAACACGGATCGGTCTTTTCACGGATTCATTTTTTGATATTATTGAGTCAATGATTCTTGGATTTTGGTCTGGATTCAGTTGGATTTGCAAGTGCTGGAGCACTTCCTCTTAGTTTGCTATACGTACGATGCTGTGTATAATATCAGAAGTATTGAAATTTACAAGGATGCCAAGGCGTTTACCGGTAATTTTCAGATACGTAGAAAGTTGCATCTTATGGATGGGCTGCAGGTTTTCAACCGCCTTCAATTCAATTATCACCTTGTCTTCTACCAGTAAATCCAATCTGTAGTCACATTCTATCTCCTTTCCTCTATATACAACAGGGATGTGTTTCTGACATTCGACTTTCAGTCCCATAGTTTCAAGTTCTATCATCAATGACTTTTCATATATAGTCTCTAAAAGTCCTGGTCCCCAATAGTTATAGACATTGAATATCGCTTTTCTTATTAGGAATGTAAGGTCTTCGTATAGTAGCATAACATATTAGTTTTGAATTAAGGATGCTTTAGGCAAAGGTAACTAATTATTCGGAAAAAGGGAGCATTTATGCTCGCAAATCCACGAAAATCCAAGATAAAATCCAAAATATAAGTCTAAAATAATCCGTGATGATTGATCCGTGGTGTTCCGTGCAATCCGTGTTTTTATTTTAGACCAGTGTCCATCGCCGTAGGCTGATGGACACTATATTATCACAGATATAATTTTTCCGTGTTGCCGTTGTGTCCCCAGCCTTCGGCAGGGCCACAAATCAAAAAAAGAAACACGGATAACACCGAGAAACACGGATCGGTCTTTTCACGGATTCATTTTTTGATGATATTTCGTCAGTGAGATTTGGATTTTGATTTGGATTAAGCAGGATTTGCGAGCACTAAGGTGCTCCCTCTTCAGATACCTTGATTATTGGAAGCTATTACAACAGAAATGGAAAAGACCTATCCTCACCCGAAGGAAAGAATAGGTCCGTATAGATGTTTATTAGTTATCAAAAGATAGATAGATGGATGCAAGATTCCACTGCATACGATGTTACTATCTGCTATTGACTTCAGCCCCCACCTAGCCTCCCCCGAAGGGGAGGGACAGATACTCTCGGTTGTCTGATATCCAATGGCTTAGATACTCTCGGTTGTCTGATATTCAATGGCTTACCCACAAGCAAGAGTAACCTGCATCTCCCCTACGGGGGAGAACGAGAGGGGGCTGATGTCAGTGGCTGAGTAATATGCCTCTACTGTAGGAAGGATAGGACAGATGAAAGGGTGGATGAAGTCGTTGTGTCCCCAGCCTACGGCATGGACAGAAACGGAAAAGACCTATCCTCACCCGAAGGAAAGGACAGGTCCGTATAGATTGTATTGTTTATCAAAAGATTACTTCACGCTCACCTTTACGCTCTGTGTGCCGTTGGCTGTGCGAGCCTTTACAACATACATACCAGCTGGCAGACTTGGAGCCACCTGAGATACGCCGTTGTAAGAACGAACGAGCTTACCGCTGAGGTCGAACACATCAGCCTGAGCACCACCGAGAACGAGCTTGCCAGTCTCAGCATTGTAGTAAACATTGCCGGCAGCGTTGCCGTTCACCTCCTCGATACCAGAGAGATTCTGCTTGAAGCCCAAGAAAACAACTGCTGCAGAAGCCTCGCAGAATGTGCGGCTTGACTTAGGTGTCCAGAAACGGAGTGATCTGTTGCGAGCACCACCCCAGTTGAATACTCTCCACAGTGCTGCGAACTCAGGATCTACAGAACCCTCCTGCTGAGCGCAGATAACGAGGCTCTTGGTTGGGTCATACTCGAATGGAGTGTCGAGCTGCAGTGAAAGCATGTTGCCAGTACCAGGATAGAGAGTAACAGGACCGCTGAAGACCTGTGTCATAGTAGACTCATCAAGCCACTGAGAAGCATCTGTGAACTCTGTGAGGTCGCTGTTTGCCATCCATACAGTGAATGTACCGATAGGAAGAGCATCATTAAAGCCGTTGCTGTTATACTCATAACCGATACGCTCGATAGTGTTAGAGTCGCTTGACTTCTCGGCGAAGTCTGAGTTCAGATAGATAGACTGTGAACCACTGAAGCCGCCTACACAAGAAGTCGGAGTGTAAGTAGCATTCCACTCACCGTCGCCAGTAACTACCATAGACCATGGAGTAGCGTCACCGAATGGGATAACATTTACCTTCTTAGCCTCAGAAGTGTTGTTGCCATTGAACTCGTCCTTAGAGTAAACGATGCGGAATGAGAAGTTAGAGTCACCCTCGCCCTGCGGCATGAACTCTACAGTAACATCAGATGTAGACTCAGCGCGAACGACAGGAGTCTCCTCTGTAGAACCGACAACGGTCTCTGCACCGTCGATGTTCTGCAGAACCTCAACCTTGTAAGAACCAGCCTCGGCAGTCTCGCTACCGTTGTTCTTGATGTGAGCCTTGCACTTGTTGTAGTTGCCGCTCACAACGTCGCCACCGAAGATCTCGAGGTCGAGAGCCTTGAGGTCGTTAGCAAACATAGGCTCAATCTCTACGCCATAGAAGTTGAATGTATCGTAAGCTGTATTGTCTGATATACGGAAACCGAAGTAGTATGTACCATCAGCAGGAGCAGTGAACTTGTCCTCGTATGTAACAATCGGGTTGGTATAACCAGGAGCGCTATACTCAGTCTCCTCACCGATCTTCTCTGTCATACCTTCGAGAGTAGGAGTGGTACCAACGTAGCGGCCGATTGTGTGACCAGCGTCAGGCCAACCGTTGTTGAACTTAGAAGTGAAGAGGTATGTCCTACCCTTCTCCATACGGAATGCAGGAGATGCAGTCCAGTCCTCACCTACTCCAGCGTTAACGTAGAGCTGATATGTGTGGTCCCACACTACATATTTCCATACATTGCCATCGCCAGTCATCGGGTTCTCGAATGCTGTCCACTGTCCAGCCTCATCCTCAGTCTCTGTACCGAACTTCACTGGTGGAAGCGGTGGGATACCAGCCTCAACAGCGTTGGAAACCACAGCGTCGCTCACACCAGCCGGTGTCTTGGCAACGATAGTATATGTGTACTTGCCTCTAACGACAGTTGCAACCTCCTCATCGGTGAATGTAGTAGCCGCGAGGTCAGAAGCAACAGTCTTCTCGCCCGGGTTACGAACGATGTCATACTTCAGAGAAGCAGGGTCAACGTAACCGTTGTTCTTTCCGTCAACCGGAGCCTCCCAAGTGAGCTTGACATTCTCACCATCGAGAGCGGCAGTGAAGTTTGTCACAACGCCAGGGATATCAGCACCGGCAACGGCACGTATGCTGTCTGGCACACCCTTCTCACCGTCCACACGGCATGGCACGATATAATATGTGTTGATGCCTGTCTCCGGCTCAGTGTCTTTCCATGTCATCTCCTTACCGATGTTCTCTGCTGTAGCAGGAACGGTAGCGATAAGCTTGGAATTGGCAAAGAGCTCTTCTGAAGAAGTCACGCCCTTGGTATAAGAAGCGTTCTTGCGATAGATCTGCACATTGGCAAGTTCCTTCAGCTCGTCGCCAGCCCATGTTGTGGTAGGATTCTTCCAAGCGAGCGTAATGTCGGTAGCTCCCTGTGGGTTAGGTGTAGCTGTGAGGTCGGTAACGCGACCTGCTGCATCACGGTTGTCAGCCTCAAAGTAAGGGATATACATACCAACGATCATGTTGCCTGGATTGAAAGACTGTGGATAGTCAGCATACTTGCCGGTCTTAGGATCGAGCTTCACGAAACGGTCGTAGTTGCTTGAACCATCTGTAGGAGCGATGCAAGAAGCGAGGTAGAGGTCGCCTGTAGTATAGTCGAACGAGAGTGAGCCGTAACCGTTTACGAGCACGTCCTTCTTGTCCATATCCTTGATACGCATTTGCTTGCCGTCAACCTTCTCGAACTCTGCATCGTATTTGTTGAGAAGCGTACCAGACCACTGGAAGCCTCCGCCCTCAGCATTAGTCCAATAAATAGCTACGGCATACATGTTGCCTTCGTAGTCGAAACAGAAATCAAGAATCTGGTCTTGGAATCTTGTAACCTCATCACTCAGTTCACCAGTCTCCTTGTCTATAGTATAAAGGATAGAAACGGCATCTGTATTCTCATCCTTCTGATATTTAGCCATTGCATAAACATTGCCGTTAGAAGGATTGTAAGACATGTCCTGGATGACAGGGAAAGCCTGATCACCAAGTCTGTTATACCAAACTACAGTGGCATTGTCTTCTCCCTGGCGCAAGTTCTTGATAGAGGTAGTCTCACCAGTTTCGACATCGAGGGACACGAAATCCTGAAAGCCACGCCACTCGAATGCAGGGTTGTTGGAATTCAGGTTAGCAATACCATAATATCCATAATACTTGTCGCCACCCCAGCAACCGAGGAAGAGACCATACTGCTGCTCACCGATAGCATTTTCAAACTCTCTGATGCGGTTCAGCTTACCAGGGTTAGAGGTATTGAAATTGAGCCAGCTACGCATCTTTGACTCGTCCTCGATCTGTGTTGCGTAGATCTTGGTGCCGAGTGCCTTGTCGTCGATTCCCGAAGGAGCGTAAGACGGGGCTTCCACCTTAGCAGGCGCCTTAGCCTTTGTACGCTCAAGTGTCGGGAATGTCTTAACCTTCTGATGTCCGAATGCGGAGAAGGTCATAACCCCAGCAAAGAGCAAAGTAAGAAATGTTTTTTTCATTGTCTTAAAGGTTAATTGATTAAACATGTGTTATATTAAATGAAAACTCATTCGTGTATTTTGTTGTGTGCAGGTTGTAGTGTCATCACTTGCCTTCTTTACTTGTATTTTTCATTTACCGGTCACAGTGTCACCACAGAAATCCTGCGGAACGCAAACTGATATGTCGGTCAGACTTGCAGTGTCGTGTCATGGAACGTTCCTTTAAATCAGAACCGGCGTTATGCCAGGACGAAGGATATAGGGTTTACTAATGTCGATTGCCCTAAAAAATGTCGATTGAGATATTAAAAGGAAACCTTGACCGCCAGAAGTCATTCTCCCGGCAGTCAAGGTTGATATAGTTTTGTTTATTTAACAGTCATTGTGATTCCGCCCTTAACAAGAGCCTTAGGAGCTACAGCACCATTGGAAACTGTTGTAGTGGCAGAATACTGGCGTGCAGAAACACCTGCAACTACTGCCTTAGGCTTAGCCTCACCCTGGAGTTCCTGTGCCTTTGAAGCATCTGGAGTGGTGAACTCGGACTTGCAGATTTCGCCCCACTCGCCCTTGTTGTTCTGACCAACAGAGATAGCGTAGTATCTTGTGCTTGCCTTAACGTTCCACAAGTAGCTGTCAACACCGGTGTGATTGGTGTAAGCTGTGGTCTGCTCTGGGAAGAGAACAATGTTGTTGTAGTACTCAGGGTCTTTGTCATATTCATCAGCCTCAACAAGACCGTCACGATAGATGTTTGTCTGATCGTTAGGAGTAAAGATTACACGCTGTACATACTGTATTGTTTGATCCTCAGCTGTGAACTTGTAGAACTCCTCAGCTGGAGCCTCAGCAGAAACGAGAGCAGCACCATCGCCACCAGCACCCTGAGTCTTCACCTTAATTACTATATAGTCGCCGAGGTTACCGTTCATATCGAGAGGAACGATGCCAACCTCATACTCAGTGCCAGGCTCCTGGTTCTTCCATTCGATAGTCTCAACACCGCTATGTTCAATCGAGCCCCATCCCTTGATCATCTCGCCTACGTTAGCGAAGCCGAACATTGAGCCCATTGTAGAAAATTGACCGAGAACGCCACCGGCTGCCACGTCGAATGAGCAAGCATAGTAGCCGTAGCAGTCTTCGTTAGGAGTGACGGTGATCTTGAAAGAAGTTGTAGTAACTTCAGACACCTCTGCAGTAACAGTAGGATTGCCGGCGAGGGCAGCCTTAGGAGTTCTAAAAGTAACCTCAGACACACCGCAACCGATTCCATACTCGTCGAAACCGAGAGTCATGAGAGTATACTCTGAATCATCAGCGAATGTCTGGTCTGCTGAAGGGATTGTCAGCTTGGCACCGTTAGAGAAATCATCATACATGACAGGTGTGCCATACTTGTCGATATAATTGGCCTTCTGAGCCTCTGTTGTCATGTTCTTTGCAACGTTTGTAGCAACGCAAGCGAGCTTGAAGCCCTTGCAGGCTGGGCTGTTCTTAACCTTGCACTGGATTTCAGCACCCTCGTCTGTCTTGGTGAAGCTGTCGAAAGTGATCTCAGCCACTACCTTACCCTCTACCTTACCGAAGAAGATACTGTCGATGCGCTCTGCGAGGTAGCCGGTCATCGCACCATTAACGTCTCTTACAAGCACACGGTTAGGATTTGTCTGTGCGTTGCCTACCAATGCGAGCAGCGCGAATACTATTGTGAAGTATAGTTTTTTCATTATCTTTAATTATTAATGTTTTCCTTAATGTTAAAATGGTTATTAATGCGGCTTACTTGGCGAACTTGATAGACTTGCCGCCAGCCTTGAACACGTAGACACCCTTCGGCAGGCTCTCCACGCTGATGCGCGAACCGTCGAGGCGGGCACCGATCATCTGCTGACCGTTGATGCTATAAACAGCGCCCTGCTGTCCGTTGGCACCGTCTGCCCATACATACTGTCCATCGAAATGCAGCATCATCTCCGACGCATTGCCATTCGTAACGGACTGGATGCCGTTTACAAGATCCTTGAACTTGATTGATTTCACGTCGCCGTAGTTGAGCTGCAGCGTTGAGCCATCCTGGCTCAGCACGTTGAAGCCGTTCTCACCGAACGTGATCTTTCTAAAATTGGTAAGCTCAACTGCATTGTCGGCCTTTCCCTGCACGCCATAGAAGACGAGAGACTCCGCATTGTCGGCAAATGCCGAAGCGGAGGCCAACATAGCCAATGCCACCAAACATGATTTCTGTTTCTTCATAATAT
>OWJF01000735.1_pt1 | contig 16165 bp, 16 predicted proteins | sample 1732941 | NCBI WGS metagenome assembly OWJF01 (sample SAMN05065770, study PRJEB22554) | human gut metagenome | biome: ENVO:2100002; feature: ENVO:00000062; material: ENVO:00002003 | host: Homo sapiens | place: USA
AGAATGGCCTGCTGCTGGTCGGTAAATTTTACGGTGTCGTTTATTTTGGGTGTACCACACCCCTTAAATTAACTTTTACAGGGTATACCCTACACCCTAGAAGCAGGCAACAAAAAAGCCGGAAGAGACAAAGGCAAAAGCCCCTCACCTTCCGGCTTGCGGTCAACACCAACAGCCAAAGTGCTGGCAGACCGATACGGCTCAGCGGTCAGTCATCAAGGACGTACATCTCCTCAATGTGCCCGGCATCATCCACGCGCACCGCAAAGCGGCGCTGATGCGTCTGCTGCACAAGGCACCGGTCAAGCTCCGCCTGCACGCGGTCCACGTCCTTTTTGAGTTGGTCGTAGTACGTATCGTGCATCTCAACGAGTTCCTTGGCGTGCCGCGTGATTTCCCCGGCGCGCTTCAAATCAAGCTCGTTCATGCTCCTGGAGTCTTTGCTTAAAGCCTCATGCGCCATGTGCGTTGCCGCCTCAATCAAAGGCCGCACATCCGGGAAATTCTCCAGGTCGCGCGTCATGTTGTTGGCCCCCTGAAGCTCATGCTCGAAAGTATCCCCGCCGATCACGCGCAAAATCGCAAGGATCCGTTTAAAGCGGACGATCAACTCCCGCACAGCGATGCAGGCCTTCGCGTAAACGAGTGCCTGGTCGGCTTCTTCCAAGGACCGCATCTCATCGAGCTTGTCTTTAACGGCCTTGTCAATGCGCTGAGAATCCGCGTCCACCTCCTTTTCAATAGCGTTCGTACGACTATGGCGCTCCGTCGCGGGCCCTGCTTCAGCACCCAGGCGGCAGAGGTCGTCCGCAAGGTCCGTGAGTTCCTTAAAGCGGATCTGCCAGTTGCGCGCAGAAAGCGCAGAGACGTATTCCACGATCGACTCAACGTGCTCACCCAAAACACGCAGTTCTTCTCTGAGTTCGGGTTCAAGATCGTGCTGCTTGTCGGTGGGATTAAGGGCGCACCAGAGGGCATGGACTTTGGCGGGCTCGCCCCAGGAGTGATCCGGCATGAGCATCGGTTCTCCGAGCTGCGTGCCCGTCTCATCAATTGCGCAGATCTGAAGGTCAGCGGCCGTGGCGTTCACACGCGGATGAAACCCCTGGTGCAGGGCTTCTTCCAGTACCGGCGAGAAACTCACGGCATAAAAGTGACGTTCAAAGGCACTGCCCGGCACCCAGGCGAGTTTGTTGACGTTGGAAAAGAGGCAGTCGAGGTTCCTCTTTTCGTGAAAGCTCACGTCAAGCGGCCGCCAAAACGGCCGGTCAATTTTGAAAGCGCGCTGAATAAAGAGTTCAGCTGCGGTCGCCTCCCCCCGAATTGCGGTCACCGCGAGCATCGTCGGGCGCTTTACGCCCACCGCGCGGAAGCGTTCCACCCCGGCGTCCGTTTTTTCGGCGCCTTTCGCAGGATCGTCATTGGGAATCGGCAGCCCCGTCCTCGGATCCTTTTTCCAGGACATGGGCTCAGGCCGCACCTTCGGTTTAACGGTCTTTCGGCGCATCATCTGCCAGACAATACCGGCAGCCACAGCCGCCACCGCAATTGCGGGCGCCACGGCACCCCATAATTCATGTGAAGCCATCGAAACTGATTCCCTGTGTGTTCTCATCGGCAGGCTGACAACGGTATTGACGCAACCGCACTGCGACGCCGAAGGTGCACTTTCCCCTTTCCCGTTTCAGCCGTTTTGTCGGATTATAGAATCAGGCAGAAGGCGAAAAACAAGACCGCAACACAGCATTAATCGGCCCGAAAGCCGCACTGCGGGCGGCCTGAGCAGTTCTACCTAAACTCAGCATCTGAGCGGAAATACTCATCTCTTTTGCTAGAATCAGGCGCAACCCACCGTGATTAACATAAACATAATCCTTACTATCGGGAGAAGAGCTTTGCCTACGATTGCCAGCGGCTTCAAACTGTCCAACGGGGTAACGATGCCCTGCATTGGCCTGGGAACCTGGCAGGTTCCCGACGATGACGTGCTCGTCAAAGCCATTCACAGTGCGGTGAATCTCGGATACCGTCACATCGACACGGCGCACATCTACGGCAATGAAAGAAGCGTGGGCGTTGCGGTGAGAACGTGCGGTGTGCCCCGCTCCAAACTCTTTGTCACCAGCAAACTCTGGAACACCGACCGCGGCTACAAGGAAACGCTTGAAGCCTTTGAGCGCACGATGGAAGCGCTGCAGATCGGTTACCTCGACCTCTTTTTGATGCACTGGCCCGCGGCGCGCGGCGAAGCGATGACTTGGCAGAGCATTAATTCCGGCACCTGGCGCGCGATGGAAGAAATCTACCGCAGAGGGCGCGTCCGCGCGATCGGGGTGAGTAACTTCCTCGTGCATCACCTCGTGCCCCTTTTGGCGCGCGCTGAAGTTGTTCCGATGGTGAACCAAATCGAATTTCACCCGGGCTACATGCAGAAAGCCACTTTTGATTTCTGCCGCAGTCACGGGATTCAGGTGGAAGCCTGGTCGCCTTTAGGGCGCGGCGCCCTGATTCACCATCCGGTGCTCGTTGAACTCGCGCAACAGCACGGCGTCACCACCGCGCAGATTGCGCTGCGCTGGTGTCTGCAGCACGGTGTGGCGGCGGTGCCCAAATCCCTTAACCCCGAACGCCAGAAGCAAAACGCGGAACTTTTCAGTTTCAATCTGACGCCCGAAGAAATGGAGCGTTTGGACAACCTCCCGCAGGCCTGCTTCTCGGGACTTGATCCCGATCACGTGACGTTCTGATTTTTGCGTCCGTTACGCAAAACGCCCTGAAGTTTTAAAGCTCCCGGGCGTTTTTATTTCAACCTCAGTTTTTAAGCGCGCGTCATCGCGTCCACTTTGGCGCCCGCACGCATGAGCCGCAGTCCCCAGGCGACCACAAGAAGCGTCACACCGGTATCGGCAAAGACCGCCATCCACATCGTGGCAACGCCCGCCATTGCCGCTACGGCAAAGCACACCTTCACGCCCAAGGCAAAGATGATGTTTTGCGCCATCGTGCGGTGCGTGAGTTCTGAAAGCCGCTTAAACCACGCGATCTTACCCACGTCATCGTCCATGAGGGCAACGTCAGCGGCTTCAATCGCACTGTCGGCACCTTTCACGCCCATCGCAAAACCGATGCGGGCGCGTGAAAGTGCCGGTGCGTCGTTGATGCCGTCACCCACCATGGCGGTTGCCGCTTTCCCTTCCAACGCCTCAATGTGCGAGAGCTTTTCTTCCGGGAGCAACTCCGCCTTGATGTTTTCTGCGGCAATACCAACGGACGTCCCGATCGCCTGCGCCGCACGGCTGTTGTCCCCGGTGAGAAGGTAGGGCGTAATCCCCGCTCGCTTCATGGCGGCAATCGCTTCTGCCGCACCGTCTTTCACCGTGTCCGCCACGGCAAAGACGCCCATGACGCCGAACATGTCGCTTAGCGCCACGGCGGTCTGCCCTTTGGCGTGTGCCGCTTCAAAGGCGGCCTTCACTTCCGGTGTAGCAAGGCCCTTACTTTCAAGCCACTTGTGGTTTGTGAGGCGCAGCAAGGCCCCGTCAATGCGGCCTTCGGTCCCGGCGCCAGGGAGCGCCTTAAAGTCTTTGACAACGCGCGTCTCCACGTGCTTTGCTTCTGCCGCGTCGCTTACGGCGCGGCTCACGGGGTGAGAACTCATGTCCGCGAGGCTTGCGGCCAGCTGCCAGACCTTCGTTTCGTCACTTGCCCCGATCAGCGTCAACGTCTGAAACTTTGGTTCCCCGCGCGTAATCGTGCCCGTCTTATCAAGCGCCGCGTTTTTGAGGTTTCGCCCTTCTTCCAAGTACACCCCGCCCTTCACAAGCACCCCTCTGCGGGCAGCAAGGGCGAGCGCCGAGACAATCGTCACGGGCGTAGAAATCACGAGTGCACACGGACAGGCAATGACAAGAAGCACTAGCGCCCGGTAAATCCACGTGGTCCAGGGAAGTACCGTCACCAAGGGTCCCACAACCGCAACCGCCAGAGCAATCACGAAAACAGTGGGCGTATAGCGCGCTGCAAACTTATCCACGAAGCGCTGCAGCGGCGCTTTCTTTTGTTCGGCTTCCTCGACGGCGCGGATGATGCGCGCGCTCATCGAGTCCTTCGCGGCGGCGGTTGAGCGGATCACAATCGTACTTTCAAGCGACAAGGCTCCAGCCCACACCGTTGACCCCGCGGCCTTTTGCACCGGGAGCGACTCACCGGTAATCATCGACTCGTCCATCGAACCCGTGCCGTCTTCAACCACACCGTCCAGAGCGGCGCGCTCCCCGGGCTCGACCCGGTAAACGGTCCCTGCGGGCGCCGTTTCAATCGGGATCTTGGTCCACGTGTCGTTGATTCTGGCTTCAACTTCATTCGGAGCCACACTTAAGAGCGTCCGGATCGCCTTACGGGCCCGGGTCATGCTCAAAGACTCAATCATCTCCCCGATTTCGTAAAGCGTCATCACCATCGCGGCTTCAGGCCAGGCACCGAGGCACGCCGCGCCGGTCACGGCAACGGCCATGAGTGTCGACATGTTGAAGACGCCCCGCACGAGGCAGAGCACACCCTTTTTGATGGTTCCGAAACCGGCTAAAACAATCGCAATAAGCGCCGGCACCATCACGGCCCACTCGGGGAATGTACCCGCAAGTTCCAGGGCTTCCGCGCCAAAGGCAAGCACGAGAGCCGTTCCAAGACGCGCGTACGGGAGTTTTTCGTCCTTTATAATCCCCGTATCGGTCTTTGTGGATTTGACGGACGCCTTCCAGCCGGCTTCGTTAAGCCGTGTGATGATTCCGAGAACGTGCTCGGCATCGGTCACAAACTGCACGGTCTGCGCCTTGCGGTCAACGGCCGCATCAAGCCCGATCACGTCGAGCACGGCTTTCACGTCCGCGTCGCTTGCCATATTCTCCACGGCAAGCACCGTTTCTGAAGCACCCCCGGCGGTTTTCACTTCCACCGCAGGCATCCCGATTGCCTTAAAAACCGCAAAGATCCCGGCGGTGTCGGCATTGGCGTCGGTCAGCACAAGCGTCACCGTGCGGTTGACGACATCGAAGTGTTTGTCGGCAATAAGGGGGTTGTCTTTGAGTGCCGTTTCGATTTCCCCGACTTCCACGGGGCAGTCCATCGCTTCAACGTAAAGCTTCAGTTCTTTGCCGCCCACGGCCGCGAGAGGCTTGTCTTCAAGGGGCTCCGCGGGCATCCCGAGCTTTTCAAAAGCGGCGAGAATCTGCCCGGTCGTGAGGCCCTCGGTCACAGTCATCGTCACCACGCGGTTCATGACGTCGCAGGTGAGTTTCTCAACATCGGTGTTTCCTTTAAAGGCCTCTTCGATCTCGCCGGCTTCCACCGGGCAGTCCATTGCCTCGACCTTAAGTTTCACCGTGCGTCTGGCGGCTGCCGCAGCGACCTCTTTAACGACGTCGGCCGGCATATTGAGTTTCTTAAAGGTGGCGAGCACCGCGTCCGTTGTGAGGGCTGACGTGGCCGTCATCGTGACCGTACGGTTCATGACGTCACAGGCAAGTTTCACAACATCACCGTTACCCTTAAACGCTTCCTCAATTTCCCCGACTTCCACCGGGCAGTCCATCGCCGGGACTTTGAGCGTCAGCGTGCGGTTTTTTGCTTCTGCGGCTTTTTCAGAGAGAACCTCTGCGGGCATTGAAATCTTTTTAAATACCGCAAGAAGCGCGTCGGTTGTAAGGGTGGACTTGACCGTCATCGTCACCTGACGGTTCATGACGTCACATGCGAGTTTGACAACGTCAGCATTACCCTTAAACGCTTCTTCAATTTCCCCCACTTCCACGGGGCAGTCCATCTCGGGGACCTGTAAAACCACGGTGCGATTTGTTACGGTTTGAATCGAAGCCATAACCACGGACTCCGCAAATCTTTGTTAAGGTATCGCCATTGAAAACCCTGAAGTCACTACAGGGTCAAGCACCAGCCCGCACTTTTTACAATTTTGTCTGGCTTATCATTGTTTTCTCACACTTTTTTAAACGCATGCGTATCGGAGAACTTGCCAAAGCGACCGGCATTCCCGTGGAAACAATCCGCTGGTATGAAACGAAAGGCCTCATGCCGCCCGCGGTGCGGTCAGACAACAACTACCGCGTCTACGGCGAGCCGCACCTTGAGCGCCTGCGCTTTATCCGGCACTGCCGCAGTCTTGACATCAGCCTCGAAGCCATCGCGAAGCTCCTTAACTTTGATGCCACCGACAAAACGCAGGCTGAAGCGGTTCACGCACTGATTGCCGAACAGGTGAACGCCATCAGCCGCCGCATTAAGGAGCTGCAGCTTTTGCGTGAGCACCTTTTGGCGCTTGCGCTGCGCTGCCACGGCCATAAGGACGGTGAGCACTGCGGGATTCTCGAGGGGCTTGAAGCTGACGCGAAGGACGGCCAGTGCCGCTGCGGCATCCCCGAAACCACGCTTGCGCTTGAAGACATCCATGCCGTCGGCAGCCAAAAGGGCCTGAAATTTGATACGCCTGCCCGGTAACCTTTTCACTCAAAACACTCACACCCATGCCCAACTCCGTTGAAAATTTTCTGATGACGGCGTTTTCCCTCAAAATGCTCGTCGTTTACGCGCTTGTTGCCGTGATCATCGCGGTGCCCACGTGGCTACTGGTGAAGTTTTCCAGAAACTTCCCGCCGGCAATCACTCACCCCAGCCTTAAAAGCGGCGTGGGCGGGTGGCTCATTGTGTTTCTTGCGGGCCAGGTCGGCTGGTTTATGCGCGGCGTCTGGGAGACCTTTTACCTCGCCGGAGAGCTTTATTTCGTCGTGGAAAAAGCGCCCTCAGCATTAACGGACGCCATGGTCGCGGTTCTCCCCTCCTTTTTCGCGCTCGTTTTCGGCGCGGTCATCCTTTGGCAGATTACGGTCAAACGTAAGCCCTCGGCCGTCGCCGTCACGATCCTTCTGCTCTGGATCATGGGGCCGGGCGTTGCGATGCTGCAGAGCTGGTACTTTAAGGCCACACTCACCACGTTTTCGCTTGTGGAGATTTTCGGCTGGACGATCGGCTGGACGCTTTATCTTGCCGTGAGCCGCCGCGTGGCGCTTACCTACGGGACGCCGCGCGGAAAACGCGGTGCTCCGGGGATTGTGGATTTTAAGAACCACTGACCTGTTTCCGTCGTCTGCCGGCTGCGCCGCATCGCCTGCAGGCGACTACAATCTGAGAACAGTTCTCATTTACCGTAAAGGGTTCTTTATGTACGAGATTACCGTCGGTGTGAAAGGCATGGCCTGCGAGATGTGTGAAGCGCACATCAACGAGACCATCCGTAAGAATTTCAACGTGGAAAAAGTCACCTCCTCGCATAAGAAAAACGAGACGGTGATTCTCTCGAAAGTCCCGCTCAGTGAGGCGCAGGTGAAGGCCGCGATCGACCCCACGGGCTACGAGGTCACAAGTTTTGCCTGTGCTGACTACGTGAAAAAGCCGGGCTTTTTTGCCCGGCTCTTCGGAGGCGGCTGCTGCTAAGCACAGCGCTTTCTCCCGGAATACGTTAACGGCCGCCCGCGGGACTTTCCGCGGCGGCCGTTTTTTGTACGTTCAGAAAGAATCTTTAGGCTTTCTTCGCGTCTGCTGCAGGTTTCTCAGCGGGTTTCGCCGCGGCCTTGGGTGCAGCGGCCTTTTTGGCAGGGGCCTTCTTGGGGGCTGCCTTCACTGCCTTCTTTTCAGCTGTCTTGGCGGCGGCCTTGGCAGGCGCCTTCACCGCGGGCTTCGTAGCCGGTTTAGCGGCCGTCTTCTTTGCTACGGGCTTAGCGGCCGCTTTGACGGTCGTCTTCTTTGCCGCGGGCTTGGCGGCTGTCTTCTTCACAGCCTTTGCGGGTTTGGCTGCTTGCTTTGCTGCCGCCTTTTTGGCCGGTGCCTTTTTGTCCACGGCCTTCACAGCCGTCTTCTTTGCGGGCGCCTTTTTGGCGGCAGCGTTCTTCACTTCCGTCTTTTTGGCGGCGGGCTTTTTCTCAGTCTTCACGGCCTTTTTGGCCGCAGACGCCGTTTCAACGGCAATCTTCAAGGCCTTTGCCTTGGCGGTAAATTCCGTCGCAGACAACGTGGTCTTCACTTCCACCGGTGCAATGCCCGTGCCGATTTCAAAGTCAAGGCCGAGCGCGTCGGAGGTTTCGGCACCGATCTGGCGCAGACGGTGGGCGGCCGCACCTTCGGAGGTATCAAGGGCCGGGCTGAAGCACTCCCAGCTGTCCGTAACTGGAAGGCTCATGAACTCTTCAAAGACGTTCACAATGGCGGCATAGCCCTTTTTGGAAGCTGACCCGATCCATTCGGCGGGCGTCATAAACTGCAGATCTTCAAGATCATCGTCCAAGGCTTCGGCGTTGGGTTCGAGTTCGTCCAAAAGCGCTGCTTCATCGTCCGTGAAGTCACGGTCACCGTCGTTGATCGCCTTTTCGTAAACCGCGTCAATTGCCGAGGAAAGCTTGTCGAGTTCACCACCGATCACGTCCTGCGCAGCACTCATGAGACCAATTGCCGCCGTCAGAATATCGGGGTTGGTTTCCACGGCCTTCACAAGCTTGGCGGGATCCTTTTTCCAGCCCTTTTTCAGATCGGCTTCAAGCGCCTCACCGAAGGTACGGGGTTCAAAGTCTTTGACAGTCAGCACGCCGCCTTTGCCGATAAGGTAGGTTGTCTTCTTGGCCATGATTCTGAAAATCCTTGAGAAAAAGTTTGTGTTGACCCGCCCTGCGCCTGTGTTTGTGGTGTGCGACATGCGGTGACGCGTGAAGAATAGCGCGAAAAACGCACCTCATGTAAAATCGGCCGCTCAAAACCTTGGCCGGTTCTGCCTGCCGCCGGTTTTGAAGTTTTCCTTCTGCCCGTTTTTTTCTCGGGCAGATGCACCGGAAAACAAGGGCCCATAGCTCAGTCGGTTAGAGCAGGGGACTCATAATCCCTTGGTCGTTGGTTCGAGTCCAACTGGGCCTACCAAAAAACAAAAATCGGGGCTTGTCCGCCCTTCTCTTCTTTGCCCTGATGCGCTTTCTCTTCTCCTGCCGAATCGGATTTCCGGGCTGGAAAATTGCAGCACGTCTTGGGCTTCCGCTCTTCGTCAAAGCCCAAGCCCTGCGTGATGAGAAAGCCAAGGTTTTTGTCCCTGTCAGCGAAGACTTTCTGCCGGCATTTGCCTGTGTGGCTGAGGCGGAAACCTTGTGCAGCCTGTACGATGCGCTTCAGTCTGTTTTTGCCGATGGGTTTGAAACCATCTTCGGCAAAGAGGCCAAGTTTCCCGCTGTCACCGCCTCTTTGGTCTTATCGTCAAGAGACGGAAACAGGTAATAACCGAACAATCGCCGCTAGCGCAGCGGTTGCCACGGCTGATCGGAAAGTTGAGGGAAAAAACTGTGACAGAAGCACTGAAAATCGAACGGTCCAATCCAGTGGATGAGATGCTCTCCGATGAAGAAGTCATTGAATACTTCTTGGACTGCTGTAGGGAAGACCGTGAAGGCCTGACGCTCGCACGCGCCATGGCATTTGCGGTTCAATCCCTTGGCGAGGCCCGTACGGCCAAACTAATGATTCCCACCCGTGTGAAATTGGAACAGGAAACGCAAGAGGCACAACAGGCATGCCTTCTTACTACGCATTCCACTCCAGAATCCGCCCCAAAAACTTCTTGAGTTCCGCGGTCTTCGGACGCTCAAAAAGCTCAGCGCTTAACCCGGCTTCCAAAATCTTTCCCTGATACAAAAAGGCCGTCGTTTCGCAGGCACGCCTGGCAAACCCCATCTCGTGCGTGACGATAATGAATTCCACGCCTTCGGCCCTCAGTTCATCCACAACGTCCAGCACTTCCGAGGTGTACTCGGGATCGAGAGCACTTGTCGGTTCGTCTAACAGAAGCAGCCCCGGATTGGGCGCGAGGGCGCGCGCAATGGCGGCTCTTTGCTGCTGGCCGCCGGAGAGTTCCGCGGGACGCTTTAAGGCGTGATCAGCCAACCCAAAGCGCGTGAGAAGCTCCATGGCGCGGTGTTCGGCCTCCTCTTTTTGCACGCCGTGCACTTCACGCAGCGGAAGCGCCACGTTTTCCAGAGCCGTCATGTGTTTAAAGAGGCTTCCCTGCTGAAAGACAAAACCGATGCTGCGACGCCAGCCGGCAAGAGCCTTTTCATCGTGACCCAACGTGCGGCCGTTTACGGTCACGGTGCCGGTTTCAGCACTGATGAGCCCCCCGATAATGCGCAGCAGTGTTGACTTCCCTCCACCCGAGGCCCCGATTAACGCAAGCGAGGAAGTTTCGGCTGAAAAACTGATGTCGGAAAGAACCGGCGCGTCTGCGGCAAAAGACTTCGTCAGGTGCGAGATCTCAAGCTTCATACCGGAACCTCTTTTCAAGCAGGTTGCTCAGAAGCACGACAGGCAACGTCAGAATCAGGTAGAGAACACCCAAAAAGAGATAGCACTCCACAAGGTTTAAGTTCACGGCACTGATTTCGCGCATGGTCTGCGTGAGTTCAGTGACAGAAATCATCGAAAGAAGCGATGAGTCCTTGATGACGGAGGCAAATTGCCCGGCCAAAGCCGGCAGCGTTCTTGCCGTCATCTGCGGAATGATCACAAACCTGAGTGTCTGCACGGGCGAAAATCCCACGGCCCTTGCGCTTTCCAATTGCGACGCCTCAATCGAATTAAAGCTTCCGCGGAGGATTTCCGAGATATACGCCCCCTGAAAGACCGACAGAATGATTACACCCGCCAAAACCCGGTTTTCCACACCCCAGGCCGTCCCCACCAGATAAAAGAAGAGGTAGATCTGCATGATGAGGGGCGTGCCGCGGATAAAGACCACGTAGGCGCGGCTCAGGTATCTGAGCGGCAGCCACCGGCTCATCTCGCCGCCCGCTGCAAGCGAGCCAAGCAGGAGCGAGACCACCATGCTCGCCAGGCTCACGGCCACCGTAAGCCAAAACCCATCCCAGATGCGGATTTTAAATTCCGGCAGAAACGAGAAGTCCGGCCGGTAGTCGATCCGCGAGAGCGACAACCAGAAAAAACCGACGATAAGGGCCGCGGCAATCACGAGACTGACCGCGGCTTTGGCGGGCGGCGTTTTTTCGTCCGGACGGGTTCTGAAAAAGGCAAGCATTACTTAGCGGGTGTCATGTCAAAAAACCACTTAAAGCCGTAGGCATCAAAGGCTTTCTTTTCGGCTGCAAGGTGCTTTTCGGTGAGCTTTTCAAAGCCGCCTTCCTTACGGTAGTTTTCAATGAAGGTGTTTAAGGCCTTCACAAGCTTTTCATCGCCCTTACGCACCGCCACACCCCAGGGTTCCACTTTCTGGAAGGGAATAAAGACCGCGGCCGTTGTATCCGGATTTTTCATATGGTTGCGGTAAATGGTGAGCTGATCGTACAAAAAGCCGTCAGCACGGCCCGAAGCCACTTCCATCACACAGGCGCTTTCATCCGCGAGCGCCGTCACCGTAGCCTTGGCGAGGTGCTTTTGGGCGTAGAGGTAACCGGTGGAACCGATCTTGGCGGCAATCTTGCGGCCCGGCTGGTTGAGATCGTCAATTGAGCGGATATTGGCCGCTTTATTCGTGAGAATCGCAAGCATCGCGTTAGCGTAGGGCGCTGAAAAATCCACCGTCTTTTTGCGGGCGTCCGTAATCGTCATGGAGCTCATCACCATGTCGACCTTGCCGGTCACAAGGGCCGGAATCAGACCGTCAAAGGCAATGTTTTCAATCTTGATTTCTTTACCGACGGCTTTACCGAAATCCTTCATAAAGTCCGGGCTCACGCCGGCGGGGTTACCCGCGGCGTCTTTTCCCTCAAACGGGGGATATGCGAGTTCCATCCCGACGGTAAGAACCGCCTTCTCCATCGTGTCGGCCTTGGCCTGAGACTGCGCGTCGGACGTTTTATCCGAGCACCCCGTTACGGTAAGCACGAGCCCCACGGCGGCGGCACACAGTACGCTCTTTAAATGCGTCATTTTCCTACTCCCTGTTTTTAATTCGTTAATTTTGAAAGCACCGAAGTGTAACCCGCAGGCAGTTGCCCCTGCGTGCCGGGCATCGGGCGCGTTCCGGTTTTACTGTGAAAGTCCGAGCCCGTGGAAACGAGGAGCTTGTACTCCCTCGCCCACGCGAGGCATCGCGGCGTAAAGTCAGGCTGCTGACTGCCGCTGATCACTTCCACGGCTTCGCCCCCGGCTGCGGCAAAGTCCTTCATGAGTTCGTCCACCGTCCAGTCATTTTTAAAGTGATAGCGGCCCGGGTGCGCCATCCCGGCAATACCGCCAGCGGTGTGAATAAGGTCAACCGCTTCTGCTACCGTCGGCCACGGGGCCATGATGTAAGCGGGTTTTCCGTCCCCCAGATACCGGTCAAAGGCTTCCTGCTGGTTTTTCACGGCACCGGCTTCTAAGAGTGCCAGCGCAAAATGCACGCGCGAGACGTTCAGTTTGTTTTCCGCAAAGGCCGTTGCCTTTTCAAGCATTCCGGGGATTCCGAGGGCCGCAAGTTTTTCTGCAATCTGCGCAGCGCGCCGCGTGCGGCTCACTTCAAATTCTCTGACCTTACGCGTAAGAACCGGGTTCGTGTCATCAATGCCGAGCCCCACCACGTGAATCGAACGCCCGCCCCAAAGAGACGACACTTCAATGCCTGCAATAAAGCGGATACCGAGACGGTGAGCCTCGGAGCGCGCCTCAGACACTCCCGCCGCCGTATCGTGATCAGTGAGCGCCACGGTATTGCAGCCGCACTCCGCGGCAAAGCGCATCAGTTCCGTCGGGCTTAACGTCCCGTCACTTGCGGTGGAATGCATGTGCAGATCAATGGTCACTTGGTTCCTCCTTCGCTGCAGGCACGGCAAAGGACTCCATCTGCAGCGGCATTTTCATTGCACGAAATTATGGCAATCCGCAGGCTTTCTGCCGCTTCGGATTTGCAGTCCGAAACAATCCCGAAAAAGAGTCAACAGATCTGATACAGGACCTTTATCAGTCACTGCATCGTTCCGGTGACCGGAGCAGCAACCGCCATTGTCCTCCCGTTTTGCATTCCTCTTGAGAACAGCCTCAAGTGCCCCTATATATTTTAAGATGCGCCGCACAACCGCTCCGGGGCACAATCCGGGCGACAACAAGGAAAACAACGAATGGCCGACGACAAACTCGTAAAACTTCTTTTTCTCGACAAGAACTGCCACGCCGAGGTTCTGCATCTGGGTGAATGCTGGCAGAACATCATCCGCAATCAGCACCTGCCGGTGCCGGTTGCGCATATGCTCGGGGAACTCACCTGTGTAGCCCTTATGCTTGCCGTCAACCTTAAGTTCAAGGGGTCCGTCATACTGCAGATCCAGGGGGACGGCCCGGTGCGGCTTGCGCTCGTTGAAGTCCATGACGGGCTCACGGTGCGCGCGACCGCCCAGATGAACGTGAAGGCCGAGGAAGTGCCTGAAAACGCGACCTTTAAGGACCTTGTGAACGCTCACGGTAACGGCCGCTGCGCGATGATTCTCGATGCCGCTGACCGTGCGGCGGGCGAGCAGCCCTACCAGAGCGTGGTGCCGCTTACGGGTGAAACCATTGCGAAGACGCTGGAGAGCTTTCTCACGCAGTCCGATCAGTTAAGCACGCGCCTGTGGCTTGCCGCGGGCGAAACCAGTGCCGGCGGCATTCTCCTGCAGCATGTTGCCAACACCGGCGGCAAGGGCGGCGACAGCGAAAAAACGCCCGAAGAGACACTTGCTGAAATCACGGTTTACGCCGATACCGTAACGCGCGAAGAGCTTCTTAACGATGATGCGATGACGCTCGCGCGCCACCTCTTCTGGGAATTAAATCCCACGGTCTCCAAGGAACTTAAACCGAAGTTTCAGTGCCGCTGCTCGATGGCCGGCATCCGCAGCATCGTCAAAAGCCTCGGTAAAGACGAAGCCGAAAGCATCATCAAAGAGCGCGGCACGATTGAAGTCACGTGCTCCTTCTGCGGCGCAAAGTACGTGATGGACGCGATCGACGTTGAAGCGCTCTTTCATACGCAGACCGTGACCCCGCCCACCACGAGTCAGCCTCAGTAATTTCAAGCGCAATTTAAAAGCGCCGGAAAGCCAACAAATCTTCCGGCGCTTTTCTTTTGGAGTAACAGCCGGGGTGATTCAGAGAACCCCGGCATTACGCGGTTACACCCACCCCTTCTGACGGAATTCGCGCAGCTTCTTCACAAAGTACGCGGTCTCAGCGGGGGTGCCCAGCGAGACGCGGCACCACTCCACGGCCGGCGGGAAAGGACGGCCCACCAAAATGTGCTCAGCCTTCATGCGTTCGGCAAAGGGCTTTAAGGGGGCCTTCAAGTTCATAAAGACAAAGTTTGTCTGGCTCCTAAGGTATTCAATCCCGAGCTCGTCCAGCGCTTTGCACAGAAGCTTGCGGGCCTTTGCGTTTTCGCTGCGGCTGAAGTCAATGAACGCTTTGTCGGTAATTTCAGCAAGACCTGCCTCAATCGAGCAGATATTCATCATGACGTCGTAGGCGACATGACGGCGGATCTGGTTGATGGTCTTGGGGTGCGCAAAGGCAAACCCGAGACGCATGCCGGCCATGGCAAAGATCTTGGAGAAGGTCTTTAAGACCACGAGGTTTTCATACCCTTCCTTTACGAGCGTCGTCGCGGACACGAATTTCGGGTCGTCCACAAACTCCGTGTAGGCCTCGTCGATCACAAAGAAGGTCTTCGCGGGCTTACTGCGGATCCAGTCAAGAAGCGCCTTGCTGTCGGCAAGCGTCGACGTGGGATTATTGGGGTTCACAAAGTAGACGATCGAATGGCCCTTATGTGCCGCTACCGCGCTTTTCATCGCGGGGATATCGATCGACCAGTTCTTGCCCATCGCAACAGTCGTCACCTTCATATTATTCTTGCGGGCCGTGTCGGCGCCGTCACTGTAAGTGAGTTCCGGCACCACGACCTGCACATCAGGCGTGTTGTAGGCTTCAATGGAAGCGCGGATTGCTTCAGCTGAGCCGTGCGAAGGCATGATGTTGGCAGGCTTTGCGCCCATGTAGTCGGCAATCGCCTTTCTCAACACTTCCGTTCTTAAAAACGGATAGCGCGAGCCCTGCACCGAGGCGTGCGCGGCGGCCTTACGGGCAGCGGCACTCATCCCCAGAGGATTTTCGTTAAAGCACAGCAAAAGGGGGTTTTTCGCAGTCGGCGCCTTAAAGGCAGGTACGGCGGGTGCGGCTTCGGCGGCCGACACGGTTGTTCCCAAAAGTGCAGCTCCGGCGGAAGCTGCGGTCAAAAGCGAGCGGCGGTTAAGAGCCATCTTGTATCTCCCGTTAGTCTCATGAGCCGTCAGTGCGTAACCGACAGCGTTATTGCCCGCTCATTTTGCCTTGCAGGACGACTCTTCAGAGCAAAGATCCCCTTCTCTTTCCGCTTAATTTCAACTTTCTTGAGCCGATACGGCACCGTTTAGGCACAAACACCAAAAGCGAAAAACCCGCCGATACGGATATCGGCGGGCCTGATACTGAAAAAGTAGTTTTCAGCTTATTGAGCCGTTAGGCGAGTTTCTTGCCCGGGCCCATGTTACACAGGTCAAACTTCGTGCCGAGCGGGATGCGCTCAAGCTTCATCCCCTTGGGCTGCGCCTGGCTGAACCAATAAAGGGCTTCGGAGTCCTTCGGGCCGATGACTTCACAGTTGTGTTCACCGGTCACAAAAAGGGCCGTGCTTTCGGGAAGGCCGATCACTTCTTCATCCGGGTTGTACCAGATGAATTCTTCGATACGGTCTTCGCGGGTTTCGTTGTTAAGACCTGCGGTGCCGCCCGAAATGAAGTGCGGGTTCGTCTGGAACGGGATGAAGCCGAAGGTATTGAAGGACGGAGGTTCGGCGATCGGCATGTCGTTTGTGGTGCGAAGCGTCGGGCAGGCGACGTTACCGCGCGCGGACCACCCGCAGTACGGAAGCGCACCGGAATTGACACGTTCGCGGATCGGATCGATGGTGCCCGCTTCATTCATCCGGGTCACGAGCGCCCAGGTGTTGCCGCCGCCCACAGCAATTGCCTGTGCTTCACGAACGGCCTTCACCGGGTCCTTGAAGTGCTAAACAACCCGCGCTTGAAAGCGCGGGGTTTCCTGACACAGTGCAGGCTTTCCC
>OWJF01000739.1_pt1 | contig 16079 bp, 17 predicted proteins | sample 1732941 | NCBI WGS metagenome assembly OWJF01 (sample SAMN05065770, study PRJEB22554) | human gut metagenome | biome: ENVO:2100002; feature: ENVO:00000062; material: ENVO:00002003 | host: Homo sapiens | place: USA
TGAAGTATTACCCTCATAGCGCGATGTTTGTGCGTCAACGTGTCGCACCAAAGATATTCTCGACTTCGCGGCTTGATAAAAGGTCTTTGACGTTCTGTGTGATTGCCGTCGGTATGCCGCCCCATTTACGAAAACGCTTCCAAATCTCCACGGAATAGGCTGCGGTCTGTTCCTCTTTCAAAAGCAAATGAAACTCGTCCATATAGTAACGGGTTGCTTTTTTCTCTGCGCGGTTGACGGTAACGCGGTTCCATACCTGGTCTTGCACAATGAGCATACCTAATTTCTTGAGCTGCTTTCCAAGCTGCTTAATATCAAAGCAGACAAGGCGGTTAGAAAGCTCCACGTTGGTACGGTGGTTAAAGACGTTCAGAGAGCCGGAAACATAAAGCTCCAATGCCGCCGCAATGCGGGCAGCTTCCGGCTCCGGCTGTTTCAGCAGTTCGTTGTAGAGGTCGCCCAAAATCGGCATTTTTGCCGGGTCGGGTTCTGCAAGGAAAGGTCGGTACACATTCCTAACGGCGCGGTCAATGACGGTCTTTTCCACGGGCTGCAAGCCCTCTTTGCCGCCGATAACAAGCTCGCAGAGGGAAAGGATAAAGTCGGATTTCAAGGCAAGCGGGTTGTCGTCCTCGGAGTAGTTGAGGTTAATATCCATAGGGTTCACATACTGGGGCTTCCCGTCAATGCCCTTGCCCGTAGGCGATAACCGTATCACTTGCCCGTCAAGCCGCTGCACAAGGGAAAAATACTCTGCTTCCGGGTCGCAGATAATAATATCGTCGTCGGTAATGAGGAAAGCGTTTGTCATTTCCCGTTTTGCCGCAAAGGATTTACCGCTTCCCGGTGTTCCGAGGATAAGCCCGTTGGGATTTTTCAGTTGCTTGCGGTCGCAGAGTATCATGTTGTTAGAAAGTGCGTTCAGCCCGTAGTAAAGGGCTGCGCCCCGCTGAAACAGCTCCTGCGTGATGAACGGGATAAAAATAGCGGTGCTGCTGGTCGTTAATCCTCTTTGAATGGGGATAAGGTTCTCTCCAAGAGGGATAGAGGACATAAAGCCCGCTTCCTGCAAATAGTCAAGGCGGGTCAGAGCGCAGTTATTTTTCTGTGCAAAGCCCGCCGTAGCGAATACGTCATTATCCAGTTTCCGCTTCGTGTCTGCCATGTTTACCACAAGGAACGTCAGCAGAAACATTCTTTCATTTCTGCTCTGTAAATCCTGCAACAGGTTCTTTGCTTCGCTGCCAAAGGTGGCAAGGTCGGACGGAATTATATCCATGTCGTACCCGCTGCGTACCGCCTTTTTCTGTTCCTCAATCTTCATCTTGTCGAGGTCGGTTATCTTGCGCTTGATGGTCTTGATTGCTTCGCTCTGGTCGATACTACGGATATGCAGATTGACGATTATCCCGTTTTCAAGGTCGAGAATGTCCGAAAGCATACGGTCATTCAGCTCCGGCGCAAGGATTTCAAGGAAACTAACCGCACCGAGCTTACGCCCCATGCGGAATGTGCGCCCGTCGCCAAAACGGAACGAGGACGGGGCGATAAAGTCCTTTGTAGAAAGCCCCGACGGTACAAGCCAGTCCCAAGAGAAGCGGAACGGCTCGCCCTCCGGGTGGAAAATCCCATGCAGTACATTCAAGCGTTCCTGTCCGTTCATGGGGCGGGCTGTTACGCCAAGCACCTTAAAATTATTGAGTACGTCGGTTTCGATACGGGAAAGGCGGGCTTTTGCGGCTGCGAGATTGTCCGCTTCAATGGAAAAGGTAATGTACTTGCACTTTTCCAGTCCGTTGTTGCCTTTTTCAAGCTGATTTTTCAGCATATCCGCGTACTCCCTGCGGATAGAGTTAAAAGCGTCGTCCTGCGCCGGAATTTCGATAGCCGCCTGTGCCTTTTCCTTTCTTGCGCCTTGATTGATGAAAGAGAGCTGCACCGAAACGGAAGCGTCAAAGTAGTTGAGAAAATCGCACCAGTTTTCAAAAATGGCGGTCTTATCATCTGCCTGTGCAAGCTGATAGTTAATATCTTCAAAGACAAGGCTTTTACTGTATTTCTTTTCCGTTACCCTGCAAATCCCGTCCGGGTACATCTGCAAGTAGGGAATGGTCTGTTGTGCGGTGTGGGGCTTCCCGTCGCCCTTTGCCGCCTGTATCACGGCGGCGATTTCTTTCTTTTCTGCGCGGGTCAGCTTACGCTTCACGGGATTTTTTACCGCGCGAGTCATGGTTTTTCGTTCTGCCATTGACAATAGCCGATACCTCCTTTTCCAGTTTTCGTTGTTTTTCTATGACGGCATAAAAATTTTCCGTCTGATAGGGGCGTTCCTTTGGTCGGATAAACTTTGTCTGAATGACGTTCTTTATCACGACTTCAAGGGGCTGCCCGTGTTTTTCATACATTGCCAAGAGGAAGCAGGGAAGCATAACGACAATCATTGCAAATGCCGCCATGCTTGTTCCCGCGCTGTCTTTGAGCAAAAAGAAAAGCGGTAGTCCCATAGCGAGGGCTGCCGCAAAACATATAATCTGCCGCTTTGTCAGATTAAAAGCGACTTTCGTTTTGATTTTTGATAAGTCTTTGGGTACGGGTACATACGCCAAGTGAAAACCTCCTTTCGGTCTTTAGTGGGCGTTAAATATTGACTTCGCAAGTGCGCCTGTTTTGAATAGGGAGAAGCACAAAATCACGGTGTAGGCTGCAAGGGAGAAAATTGCGCTGTGCAGGTTATCCGCTACAATCATGCTGCCAACCAAAACCGCATAAATGCCGACACATATCATTATGAGGAAGCCTTGAAAACCGAGGGCGAACAGGGCTTTTAAGTAGTTGTTTCCTATCTGTCCCCACTCTCTGTTAGTCATAGTTGCAAACGGGATAGGCGATACCGAACAATAAAGGTAAATTTCTATCATTCTGCCGTACAGGATAACCGTGATAAGCACCGACATGATTTTCATGCAAAGGCTCACAAGGCTTGTTTCCATAACGAGCAAAAGCAGTTCGGGGATTTCCATAGCGTCAAGTCCGGCTTGCATGGACGAGAGGGCGGCGTCAACGTCGATATTCGTATCGCCGCCGATCACGCCCGCCGCGCCGGAAACAACGTGCTGCGCCATATCGAACACCGCCATAGTGATAGTAAAGGTGTGGGTAACGAGATACACCGCTACCCACGCCTTGAAAAACCACTTAAAGAACATGAACGTGTCAATATCCGATGAATATTGTCAAGACGGTTTTTCAAATAGGACTGTAAACACTTTGCGAACGAGCCGGATTCACAGAGATTTTCGGGCAAAAATGACTTGAAATTAGGTGAGAAAAATCAACACTTGCCGGATTCGTGAAGCATTTGCTGTCTGCGCGTATGGATTGCACCGTTCCGCGATTCACGGCACAGCACAGCCGGTGCGTGGTTTCGCGTGACCTTTTGCGGTTCGGCTTGCTATCTTCCGATTTTGTGAAGTGCAAAGGGGTGTCCTGCGTACAGAGCATCGAATGTGGCGCTCAAAATCGCCAGAAATGAAAAAAGTCCTGTGCCACGTTCAATACGCAGCACAGGGTAAAGCCGATTATAAATTGTGGTACAGGCAGGTTTATTCACAATGACATGATATTTTCTGCACATCACTTTCCGACGAAAGCAAAAGAGTATATTTTATATCTCAGCGCTCAGACACTTTTCCCAACTGCGGAGTTTTCTGGCTGCTCTCAGGCGATTTATACTCTCTAATCCAATCAATCAGATAAGATGAGATCGTGACGGTAACAAGGGAAAAAACGATCCGCAATACGGGAATATAGGTGAGAGACAGCAGCAGCACTACAACATCCGTAAACAGGTAGGAGCGAGATAAGCGCCAGTGCGATATGTGGGAGATCGTCAATGCTAGTGCGTCATCACCGCCGCTGGAGCCTCCCTGCCGCACGATTAGTCCAACACCGGCACCGACAAAGATACCGCCCAAAACGGCAGCAATGAGCGGATATTCCGACAGGTTGGGAAGCATCGGCGGAAACATTTCCCAAACCTTATAAAAGCCAGACACAAAGAATGTGGAAATAACGGATATTTTGATGAAGCTGCCACCCAAAAACTTAAACGCAAGCAGATAGCAGGCTATATCAAGTATGGGCGTAATGTAAGCCGGAGATATTTTCAGCCAATGCTCTACAAGAAGCATCAAGCCAATCACGCCGCCCTCCGTGATATTTGTGCGCTGGTGGATGTTGTGAATGCCAAAGGAGCATATCATTGCACCAAGCATAATCAGCAATATTTTTCTTATTGTCAGTCCGTCCGCCAGTTTGCTCCAAAGGACAGCCACGCGGGATTTCATTTTATTTTCCTCCTTGATAAGTTCATATTTTCATGTTATCATTGTAAACTATATAGTAACTATAAGGTCAAGAGGATTTTTATGAAAAATCTGTTCTCAATCGGTGAACTCTCCAAGCATCAGAATATTTCCAGGCAAACCTTGATTTTTTATGATAAAATCGGTCTTTTTTGCCCAGCCTATGTAGACCCGGAGAATGGCTATCGCTATTACAGCTCCAAGCAGCTTGACGATTTAGACACAATCTGCATTATGAAAAAGATTGGCTTTTCTCTTGATGAAATTAAGACACATATGAAAAGCTATACGCTTGATACCTCTGTTGTGGCACTCCGAAAGCAGCTCACCATAATTGATCGCCAGATTCAGGAATTGCAGCTTATAAAAAGCAGAGTTGAGCATCGCTGCTTGCAGTTGGAACATTCGGCCACCATTCATAACAGCAACGTGTCTGTGGAAAATGTAAAGCCGCAGCATATTTTGCTTCAAGAGGTTGCCGCACCTTACACACTTGAGATGGTCAGCATGGCTACAAAAAAGTGTTTTGTCCGTTCCTTCAAAGAGCAACTTCCCATTTTCTTTCAAAGCGGGGCAGTCGTGCCTATCGAACGCATACAGCTGGGTCGATATATAGAAGCGTCTCATGTTTTCTTGCCTATTGAAAAAAGCACTGCCAAGGGCGTCACCGAACTGCCTGCCGGACGATGCGTGATTGCATACCACACGGGAGACTACCATTCCATTGGGAAAACATACGAACGGATATTGGAGTACTGCCGATCCCATCATCTTAAAATCGTTTCGGACTCTTATGAGTTCGCAATCAACGACTACCTTTCCACTGGCAATGAAGCTGAATATATTACAAAAATAATGTTCTATGTAGAATAAAGCTCTTGGATATAACAAAGAGGCCAGCAAATTGAATCATGCAGCTTGCACTGCCGAAACTACAAAAACACCCCGCACCATGCGTCCTGTAAACGCACGGTGCGGGGTGTTCGTTCTGTTATGCGGCTTTTGTCAGATACACGATCCCGGCGGCTAAATCCACGCGGTCAACGTCATATCCTGCGTTGTAGATGGTATTGGACAGCGGTCTGTCCTGCGCCGGATACCAGTAGGATGCGTACTTGTATGCCGACTTGCAAAGCGGCTTCCCGGTCAGTTCCTCCACCTTGGAGAACGGCAGCGCAATCGCTTCTTCACCCTGCGCGGAGAGATAGTTCCCAATGGGCGCAAAGCTGGAATTGCTGGCAACATGAAGCGTTTTCGGGGCTTCCGGTGCGGCTTCCGTTTCTTCCTCCGGCAGCGTCACCTTGCCGATGAAATTGAAATAAATCTCGATTTGCTGGTCGTACTGATAGCGGTTGATCTTCTTGCGCTCATAGACGATCACCTTGTCGATGAACTCATTGAGCATGGGCGTGGTCAGCTCAGTAAAGTCCGTATAGCGATCTACCAGCGCCATGAAGCGGTCAACATTGACGCTCTCTGCTTGTTCAGCATTCATCTGCTCCATCAGCTCGGCGCTGCGCTGTTCAAGCTGCGCCTGTTCCGCTTCATACTGCGCGGAGAGCTTTGCGTGCCGCTTCTCCGGCAAGCGTCCGAGGGCATAGTCCTCATAGAGCTTTTGCAGCAGCGTGTCCAACTCGTTTGTGCGGCGCATGATGCGGTCAAGCTCCGTCCTGCCGCTTTGCAGACTGCGCTTTCTCGCGTCGGAGGTGGTCTGCATCACAAGCTGCTCAAAATCCTCCTTGTTGGCTCTGGCATAGGTTGCTACATTCCGCAGCGCGTCCAGAATCAGGTCACGGACGATCTCCGAGCGGATAAAGTGGATGGTGCAGGAGGTCGTTTTCTTGCGGTAGGAAGCACAGACATAATTATCCTTCGGGGTCTTGTGATATGCGTCACCATCGCTGCGCTCGTTATACATTTTCGCGCCGCACTCGCCGCAGTAGAGCAGTCCAGTCAGCGGGTTCGGCTCTTTATTACGGTCGCCGCGCCGGATCGTCCTGCGAAGCTTCTGCGCGGTTTCCCATGTAGTCTTGTCAATAATGGCTTCGTGGGTATTCTCAAAGATTTTCCAGTCCTCTTTGGGAGCCTGTTTGCGGTGCTTGTCCCGGTAGCAGGTCTTAAAGGTCTTGAAATTGACGGTATGCCCCATGTACTCCACGCGGGCGAGAATGTAGCTCACCGTCGTACCCCACCAGCGGTAGGGATCTTCAAACTTGTTGTTCCTGCGGTTGCCCACGCCTTTTGCGGCAAGGTAGGCCGATGGACAAAGCACCTTTTCCTCGGACAGAATATCCGCAATCTGATACACGCCCTTGCCGTCAATGACCATACGGAAGATACGCCGCACAACAGCGGCAGCTTCCTCGTCAATGATCCAGCGCTGCTTGTTTTCTGGGTCTTTCAGATACCCGTAGATGGGATGATTGCCGGTGTGTTCGCCCTTGTTGCCCTTTGCCCGATAGACGGCGCTGACCTTCTTGGAAGTATCACGAGCGTAAAAATCGTTCATGATATTGAGAAACGGCGCGAAATCATTCTCGGACTGATTGGCGCTGTCCACGCCATTGTTGACGGCAATGAAGCGAACGCCGTTCTGCGGGAAGGTGACTTCCGTATAGAAGCCCACACGGAGATAATCACGGCCCACCCGGCTGAGGTCTTTTACCAGCACAATGCCCACCTTACCGGCTTCAATGTCGGCAATCAGGCGTTTCCAGTCTGGACGCTCAAAATTCGTACCGCTCCAACCGTCGTCAGAATAAACCGATACATTCGGAAAATTCCGTTCACGGGCATAGCGCGTGAGCATATCCTTCTGATGGATGATGGAATTACTGTCCCCGGCAAGATCATCGTCGCGGCTCAGGCGGCAATAGATGGCGGTGATTTTTTCCTGTGACTGTCTGTTGTTCATAACGATACCTCTTTCAGACAGCCAGTTCATTTGTGGCAATTACAGTATAGCCTATTTCTAAGCCGCAGTAAAGCGGACAATGGTAACTTTTCCGGGTTTTCATCGTAATTCCTCACTTTCTCAACCTTCGCAGCCCATTTTGATCAGCCGCTTGATTTTATCGTTCATATCCTCCTTGCCGTTTTCTTTGAAATGCAGCGTCACGCGGTAGGTGGTGTTGCCCACCCTGCGGGTCATCCTTCCGGCAGAGGAAGGAGCGGCAGGTGCGGGACGGCGCACGGTTTCTTTTGCGGTCGCGGTGGCGGTATTGTTCATAGGCACTCCTTCTCCTTCATCATTGTTTTCAGCTTATCCAGCTTGTTTTGCGCGGTCTGTCTGCGGAAGTTTGTCCCGGTGAACAGGATCGGGGCGCACATTTCCAGCAGCCGGTCATAAATACGGGCGTATGGTGTGTCCTGCGGATGCTGCAACTCGTCAAGACTCAGATTGGTGGTGACGATCAGGGGCTTGCCGCTGCGGTAGCGGCTGTCTATCACGTTGTAGACCTGTTCCAGCCCGTAATCCGTTCCGCGCTCCATGCCGAAATCGTCCAGAATCAGCAGCGGATAGCGGCACAGGCGGGCAATGTACGCATTTCTGCCCTCAAAGCTGCCGGACAGGTCATTGAGAACGGCGGCAAAGTTCGTCATGCAGACGGGGATTTCTTTCTCCATCAGGGCGTTGGCAATACAGGCGGCGAAAAAGCTCTTGCCCGTCCCGACGCCGCCCCAGAGCAGATAACCGATACTCTCAGAGAGCATTTTGTCAAAATGGTCGGCGTATAATCTCGCGTGCTTCATCTGCGGATTTGCGCCGTTGTCCTGTGCAAAGCACCAGTCCCGCAGCTTCGGTGTGTCAAAGCAGTCCTTCTTCAGCTCCTTTACGGTGTCCTCGTGCTTGCGTTGTCGGTCAGCCAGCCGCTTTTCTTCACAACGTTTTTGCTGACAGGCACAGTTCGTGGGATGCCGGTCACGTCCGAACAGGGCGGCGTGACCATCTTCAAAATAGGCTTCCTTCGGCGTATGGCACTTGCCGCAGTACAGCAAGCCGTCCTCGCCGGTGTAATCGCCATCGTCGGGTCTGACTTCCATCACTTTGGAAACAATATCGGTGAAATCGTTCATAGGCTTTCTCCCTTCTTGCAGGTGTAGTCGGGGATGCCCTGTTTTGGGACACCCTTTGTTTTATCGTTCTCTGCCCACCGTCTGATGGTGGCAGCGTGATTCTGATAGCTTCTGCCTGTGGATTCCATGTAGGAGGACAGCTCGGATATGAGTCTGTCCAGCCTGTCGGGAAACTCCCGCAGCAACTCGGCATGTTCGGTGTCGGTCAGGAAAACATTCTTGTATCGCCCGTATGCGGCGGGCGCCTTACTCTCTCTACTCATGTGGCTCTGATTCAGGTTGCTACTAATCAGGTTGTTAGGGGACAGTTTTCTTTCCATCATAGGGACAATTTTCTTTCCATCAGTCGGACCGTTTTCTGTCCCAATGGAGGAAGGATTTCTGTCTGCCACTTGGAAAGTTTTCTGTCCGTCTGACGGCAGCTTCACATAGATGCGGTTTGGCTTGGAAAAGCCGCTCCTGCGCCGCTCAATCAGCCCCGCATCCTCCAGCTCGGAGAGAGCGGTTTTCACAGTCATGGAGCTTCTGTCCAGCGCGGCGGCGATCTTCTCTATGGGGAACACAAGGTAAATCCTGCCGCTCTCGTCCAGCCAGCCGTTTGCCTGTGAGAGCGTCGCCCGGTCAAGCAGCAGCGCGTACAGCAGCTTTGCCGTTTGGGTCAAGTCTGCTTGCAGCAGGAAGCGGGGATATGGCAGATACGGCGGCAGCCTGGTATCCGCTCTCATGTACTCAGTGATGGAATGTCACCTCCTTCGCGGGAAATGGGGTATAACGAATCGTGACAGCCCTCAGTCGGGCGGTTTCCAGCGTTTTGACCAGTAATGCGGGCAAAGAACAACGATTGCCCGGAAGCTCTGCTTGCAGCCGTGGATGCACCCACGGCATAGGGGATTGTAGGAAATGCGGTTTCGGTGGTCGAGGAAGAACGACCATTCCAGCCGCCGCTGTTTATTCATTCTCGGCATTTTCACACTCCTATCTGTCGCCAAAGCGTTACACTCCGGCAGACGGTCAAACTGTAAATCTCGGTATCATTTTCGGGTTCTTTTCGCCCTGTGCGCCCCATTTAAGGAACGGGCGGTATTGCGGTATGGGTAAGTCCCTTCGGCGCGTTCTGTGCGTTTTCGGGAGGGGCATTTGCTCCATTTCGGGCGCAGAAAGTTATCGGACGGCTCGCAAAATATTTCGCACGAATCTATTGTATATTCCGTCCGATTCGTGTATAATATAGATGAACCAAATCACGAAGGGAGGAACCAGATCATGTCGATTACTGCGACGGAACTGAAAAGCAATCTCGGAAAGTATCTTCTGCTTGCAGCGACGGAGGACATTTTCATCACCCGCAACGGCAAGGTTGTCGCCAAGCTTTCCAATCCCCATCAGGACAGAGTTGACATTGCCAAGTCCCTGTTTGGGATTCTTCCGGCTGATGTGACGTTGGAGGAAGCAAAGGAAGAAAGGCTAAACCGGATATGAGAGCTGTCATAGATACCTGCGTCATCGTGGATGCGCTGCAAAGCCGCGAACCGTTCTGCAAGGATGCACAGTCGATTTTTCTACTCTGCGCCAACCGGCAATTTGAAGGTTTCCTGACGGCGAAAGCCATCACAGACATTTACTACCTGACACACAGGCAGACGCACAGCGACAAAGCGACCCGCGACGTTCTGACAAAGCTCTGCGCGTTGTTCGGGCTGCTGGACACCACGGCGTTGGACATCCGCAAGGCGATTTCAGCGGAAATTTCCGATTTTGAGGATGCCGTGATGGTCGAGACGGCGGTGCGCTCCGGCGTGGACTGCATCGTGACGCGGAATACCAAGGATTACAGCAAAGCGCCAATTCCCGTGTACGCTCCGGCAGGGTTCATAGAGCTACTGACCGAAACAAGTGAAGATCAGACGGATTGACCGTCCGCAAATGCCGCCGTTTCTGGCGGCATTTTGCTTTTTACCGCTCCTGCTCATGCTTCCGTCCGTGTTTCGGCTGCTGCGGCTGCATCGCCATCTGATAATTGCGCTGCATGGTCATCAACTCATGCAGTCGGTCGCTTTTCTCTCGGTAATCGTTGTAGCACTCGTTTTTCTGGGATACGAGGGACTGAATTTCTGCAACGACATCCTTGCGCTTCGGAAGCTGCTTGGGTGCGCCCAGCTTGTCAAGCTGACGCTTGGCAGCGTCGTTGATGATAAAATCTGCTTCATGTGCGGCATAGAACTTCTGCTTGTCCTTTTCCTTGCGGATCGCACGATACTCCTTAATGACGGGATAGGTGTTGCGGTAATTGTCCATCGCTTCCAGCATTGCCTTTTTATCCGTCACCTTGGCAGCGGCAGCGTCATAGCGTTCTCTCGCTTCCCGCGCTTCCGCACCGGCTGCATCCACGGCGGCGCTCAGCTTATCCGGGGATAGAAGATCATGCTCCTGTAAGTACATGAAGGTTTTCGACCACGCCTTGAGGTTGTGCATCGACGCCCAGCGGTCATAGCCGATGCCCTTGCCCTCGGCGCGTTTTGCTTCGCGGTCAACCATACACCCGATGGAGGGGGCTTGCGGTGCGCTCTGCTTCGGAGTGTGCCTACTGGAAGCACCCTCGCTTGAAGATAGAGTGCGGTCAAGCGGAATAGCATTATTTGAAGTGAGTGTATTCTCGGAACGCAGGGCGTTTTGCTCCAAAGCGGCAAGCACGGCGGCTTTGTCAAAGCTGTCACCCAGCTTCCGCGCCGTGATGGGCTTTGTGCGGTCGAGTGTGAGGTAGGAAAACCGCCCGCGGCTCTCCTTGACGGTCACGCCGTATTGCAGGAGCTTTTGCGTAAAATCCTCGACGGTGAACGATTCGTTCAGCGTTTTTCGGATAATCTGGCGCAGTTTCTCCTTGTCGGTTTCAAAGCGTGTCGGCTTGGTGGGCTTACCCTCTGCGGCAAGGGCGGCGTTTCCTGATCCAGTGCAGCCTGTCCCTTTTTCCTCGCCCAATACTCGCGCTCAGTGACGCGGTTTGTGCTGCCGTTCAGAAGGTCGATCTGATAAAGCCCAGCCTCGTGGCACAGCTCCATGACCTCGGACTTGAAATATTCCATCGCCGCGTCGGTACAGCGGTGCTTGCATCCAGCTTTTGTGTCCGCTGGTCTGTCCATATAGGGCAGCAGCGGCACATTTTCAATCCGCAGACTGTTGATGACAATATGCACATGGATGTTACCGGACTGGTTATGCCCGTCCGGGTGAGTGCAGACGATAGCCTGATGACCGGGAAACTGCTCCCGGCAGAACCGCTCACCAATCTCCTGCGCCTTATCCACGGTCAGCCCGTTGTCCGGGCCGTCCCGTGGGTCAAAGCTGATGATGTAGTGATGGCTTTTCACATCCTCGCGCTTTTGATTTTTGCCGTAGCGGAGATTGGAACGCATACAGGCAACTGCAAAATCTTCCTCGCCGCAGTTCAGGGTGGAAATGCGGTAATCCTCTCGCGGCACAAGCCGCCCGTCCGCGTCCAGCGTGGGCTTCATGGTGAACTCGTCATGCACAAAGGTCAGGTATTTTTCAGCGTCGCCGTAGTTGGCGTTTTTAGAGCTGATATGTTTGAACGTTGCCAACGGCTTCACCTACCTTTTCCAGAACCTCAAACTTCAAAGCAGCGAGATCGGAAGCCGCTGCCCGTACCTCTGCCGCAAGCTGGGGATAAGGATTGTGCCAGTCGTTGATGGCGCGGGCAATCTGATTGAGGTTATTTCCGATCCTGCCGTATTCGGTGGTCAGCTTTCCAAGCGCGGCAAGCAGTTCGTCGTTGACCGGGGAAACCGTGACAACAGGACGGATGCTTGCACCCTGAATGGCTCTGCGGATAAACTCGGACTGACTGATGCCGTAGGGCGCAAGGCGGGCGGAAAAGTCCGCGTATTCTTCTTCGGTCATGCGGGTTTTGACAACACGGCTGCGGTGTGGCGTGTCATACTTTTTGCGGGGCATTGGCTTCATCTCCTTTCACTTATCGCCGTTTTCGGGGCAAATTTGCACCCTGTTACCGGCTCAAACTCACAAGGGTTTTCCAGATCGGAAAGCCCTTTACTTTATAACTTCTGCCTTTTCAGACTGCCTGACGTTCTCGGCACTCGCTTCACGCCCGCAATTTACTGATGCGGCCTTTCATCGGATGGTCTGCGACGGTTGTTATCACGCTCGGACGATCCCGGATGGGGAGTAGCTGCCCTCTGCTGTCATCGCCCACCGGGAACGACCCGGCTTTCCCGAAGCTGGCGTTGCTCGCTCACTCCCACACGGGAGGTCATGGCGCGTCCTTCGGCTCGGCTATCACAGAGAGCTTGTTGCCTGAAAAAGCTATTCGGTTGTCAAGGAACACCGTGCCGCCGGGTTCAAACTGTTACCGGCTCCGGCACGGGAAGGACTGTCCGGCTTGGAAGCCCCTCTCAACTTACAACGGACATTTTTTCTCGAAAACTTGGTACTGCCGGAGAAAAAATTTTTGAAAACCTCTCCACCTAACTAAGTGAATCAGCCCCCGGCTTTGTCCCAACGTTTTGCCCTTTCACTTTTCAACGGACAGAAATCTGCCGTTTGTTGAGTATGCCGGTGAGAAAAATTCTTCTGTGCTGGCTGCGGGAGCTGGTTGCAGTTCGAGCGGTTTTCAAAACCTTGCGCGGCGATAGAGCTTGCAAAGCTCTGTCGCTGGGCGAGGTTGCCGCAGCCGTCAGGCTGCGTAAAGCAGGGTTTGGGGAAGGCACTCCCCAACAAGATTCCGATGGGACAGAATGAGCGAAATGCGAAATCTGGCACCTCGGTAGAATCTTGCTCTCTGCTGCTCCAAACCTCCTTTCACTTTACAACGGACATTTTTTCAGCAAAAAGCAGGGTATGTGTTTGTAAACATTCTGTGAACGAGCAGTTATCGTCTGTCATTCATCGCTGCAATTTTTTCTGCTTTTATGGTATCGCATCAGCGGCAGAATTACGACGTACCAATGGGAACATCGCTAACACCATTGGGAACATCGTCTGATAAGTCCCCTTCACCCCTTACTACAATTTCAAAAATGCTTTTTGGCCAGTTTTCAGAAAATTGTTTTGCAGGACGAAAAAAGAACGGTCTGCATTGCAAACCGTTCATAAAAAAGCAGCACACAAGTTACTTGTTCCTGTTGCGTTTGGTTCTGCGATATGCTATACTAATGGTGTTTACACCACAAGAGAAAGGAAGTGATCCTCATAGCCATCACAAGCGCAAGTTTGCCCACGAAGAAGCGGATACTGACCGTTTGCGTGAAGCTGTTTTTGGAAAAGGGCTACAAGCAGACCACGCTGGCGGAAATCAACGAAAAGGCCGGTGTGTCTTTCAGTCAGTTCCAGAACATTTTCCGCGCCAAGGATGGTGTTTTGACCGAGCTGGTGGAGTTCATGTTTGAAAACCAGTTCGCCATGGCGCGAAGCGCGGCGGGTGCGAAGCTGCCGCCGATCTATGTCTACGCGGTCGAAACGGCGATCCAGATGACGCTGACGGAGCTGAACGAAAACCTGCGGGAAATCTACATTGAAGCCTACACACAGAAGGAAGCATCCGAGTACATTCGGCAGGAAACGGCAAAGGAGCTGTATCAGATTTTCGGTTCGTATCAGCCGGAGCTGACCGCCCGCGATTTCTATGACATGGAGATCGGCTCGGCCAGCATCATGCGCGGCTACATGGCGCACCCGTGCGACGAGGAGCTGACGTTGGAAAAGAAGCTGCGGCTGTTTCTCACCATGAGCCTGCGGGCGTACAACGTCCCGAAGGAGGAAACGGAACAGGCGATCCGGTTCGTGGAAGGGCTGGATATCCGCACGATCTCCGAACAGGTGATGCAGACGCTGTTCCGTGCGCTGGCGATGCGCTTTGAGTTTTCCCTCGCGGGGATCACGCTGCCAGCACAAAAATAGAAGTCAATATGTATTGCAAGGGAGTACTCCCTTGCATCGGGATATATCCCGATGCAATCCCCTCTTGCTCCAAAACGCGCTTCCCACGGGGGACGGGACGACGCGCGAGAAGAAAGCGAGGAATGACCATGAAAAAACGACTGCTCAGCATCCTGCTTATCCTTTGCATACTGCTGACCATGCTGCCCGTGACGGCGTATGCAGACATGATTCTTACAGTCCGTCCGGTTGAGATATCAAGCGGACAATACGCAACCGTTGATGATCTGGAAACCAAATCTGGTGCAGTGATCACCCTTGGCAAAAACAGCCGTGGGAAAGACGGTAACCAAAAGTGGTTTGTCCTTGGAAAAGATGATGGTGTGAACGGAAGAAATACGATGTTGTTTGCCGCAACCAGTTTAACAGATTCTTCCGGATCCGAACAAAGAGAGGTATTCCAGCGAGTCCTGGGAGCAACTAGAATCGATTATGACTCATCATGGGGCAGCAGCTATACAGATGGCGCTGCCGCACCGACAGAGGTTGATATCTCGTATTATGCGGCAAGCTATTCGCGTTGGCGCCTGAGAGACACCATTTCTTATAATAATCTGTTCAACCGTGTTGAGAAAGCCCTTTTAAACGAAACGCCCTACAAAAATACAGACCTCGGAAACAACAATCGCATCTATACGCTCAAAGATAAGCTGTACCTCCCTGCCATCAAGGCATCGGAGAAAGATACGATTTATATTGGCTCTAACGATCAGGTTCCGCTAAGGAGCACTAAGGCCGATTATTGCTACTCGGCCTGGTCGCGCACTGCCTTTGACCACCAAAATGTGTCCGCCTATAGCGTTAGCATTGACAACAGCATCTATACCGGAAAAAAGTTGGTTCACAACTTCTATACGGACCAATTTGGGACAGACCACGTGGTCTGGGGAGATACGGCGGCTATGCTGCCGGCGACAAATCTGGATCTGGATAAAGTCCTCTTTGCCTCCATGGTTCCGCTCCAGGAAGAACTCAGCAGCGGCAGCGGCGCGGGTGAAGTTCGGACCGGTTACGTTGATGAAACAAACATATTGAACCCCATGACGCTTCGTCTGGACGCAGAGCAGCATGGTAAAAATTTAGGCGAGCTATATGTCAACTGGGACAAGGGCGAGATCTACGCCAAAAACAGTTTGGGAGGCCTTGGTCAACCCAGAGTCTGGCTGGTCGTGCAGACTTCCTATGTGGATGACAACACCGAGCATGCTTCCTCCCGCTACTGGTGCAAGGACATCAGCAATGATCCCAGCCTTACGGATGAATATGGGTTCGTCCATGTCAAATTGGACGATATCGGATTTGGCAATGGCTTAATAAAGCTGTCATCTCTGGATAATTGCAAGATCTGGCTGGAAGCATCCTTTGATAATGCGGCAAATTCGGCTCTTTCTGCCGTCTATACCTATGCCGTAGAGCCCAAGCCTCTGCCGGAGGTAACGGTCACCACCATCACCAAATTCTTTGATCCTGAGTCGGGCGAGGAGCTTACCAGCGCCAGCACCACTGAGACCAGTACGATCCATGCGGGTGACACCTTTACTTACAGCTATAAAAATAAACCGTACATCTCACCTGACAAGATCGTCAACAATAAAAACAAAGAGGTTCAGGGTGTCTAAATAAAAGGGATCATCTAAAATCTGTCTCTTATACACATCTCCGAGCCCA
>OWJF01000740.1_pt1 | contig 16073 bp, 13 predicted proteins | sample 1732941 | NCBI WGS metagenome assembly OWJF01 (sample SAMN05065770, study PRJEB22554) | human gut metagenome | biome: ENVO:2100002; feature: ENVO:00000062; material: ENVO:00002003 | host: Homo sapiens | place: USA
GATTTAGTATCATCATGTATACTGAAGACGAAATGCTCATGTTGTCGGGGATACAGCACTTTATGTTCTGTCCCCGGCAATGGGCTTTGATTCATATCGAGCAACAATGGGCAGAAAACAAGCTGACGACAGAAGGGCAGATTCTACACAAGAATGTGGATAACCCCTTCTACCGTCAGAAAAATGGTGATATCATAACACTTCGTTCCCTTCATATTGCATCTAAAGAATTAGGACTATATGGCATAACTGATGCTGTAGAACTAATTCCTGCTGATTCTTCAGAAGATGCTATAACTCATAATCGCTACAAAGGCTATTGGAAACCATATCCTGTGGAGTATAAAAGAGGGCATCATAAGCCTGATGAAAGAGATGAAGTACAATTAGCTGCCCAGGCAATGTGTCTTGAAGAAATGTATGGCATTCATATTCAATGCGGTGCATTGTATTATGATGAAGTGAAACATAGGGAAACTATCTCTATTTCTGAGTCATTAAGAAGTACGACCATTCAATGTGCCCGTCAGATGCATGAGGTATTTAAAAGCGGTATCTTGCCAAAAGCTAACAAACAGCACCATTGCAAGAATTGTTCTCTGGTAAATCTCTGTATGCCAGAAATGAGTGATTGCACTCTAGTATCAACCTATTTAAACAAGAATCTATATGAGGATATTACTTAATACATTATACGTGACTACGCCTGAAGCCTATCTAAGTAAAGACGGGTTGAATGTTGTGGTATCTGTGAAGCAAAACGAGATATTCCGTATTCCTATCCATAATATAGAGCAGATTATTACTTTTGGTTATATGGGGGCAAGTCCGGGATTGATGAAATTGTGTGCAGAAAACAACGTTTCTCTAACCTTTCTTTCCCCACAAGGAAGATACATCTGTCGGTTGCAAGGACCGACCAAAGGAAATGTCTTGTTGAGAAAAGCACAATATAAAAATTCTGATGAATCCAGCTATGCTCTTCATCTCTGTAAAATTTTCATTGGAGGGAAGATCCAAAACTATCGCAACATCTTGCGCCGTTTTATTAGAGATAATGGAAATGATGAGGCTATAGCTCGTGTTTGCGAGGAACTGCTTCGATGCAAAAGAAGAGTTTTGAATGCAGATTCGATAGATAGTGTAAGAGGTATTGAAGGAGAAGCTGCTACAGCTTATTTTGGCGTTTTTTCACACCTCCTTCTTTGCCAAAAAGAAGATTTCATATTTACAGGTCGTAATCGTCGTCCGCCGAAAGATGCGATTAATGCAATGTTATCTTTTGTATATACTCTTATATGTAATGATATGACATCGGCTTTGGAAACTGTAGGCTTAGATCCGTATGTTGGGTTTATGCATACTTTAAGGCCTGGGCGAGCATCATTATCATTAGACATGATGGAGGAGTTGCGGGCATATTTGGGGGATAGATTGGTTTTGTCTCTAATCAACAGAAAACAAATAACAATCAAAGATTTCATCAAGCAGGGTGACGAAGGTATCGTCATGACAGACTCGGGACGAAAGGTCATAATTTCTGCTTGGCAAAATAGAAAAAAAGAGCAGATTACTCATCCTTATTTAAATGATAAGGTAAGTATAGGACTTCTGCCTTATGTTCAAGCTATGTTGCTGGCAAGATTCATCCGCAATGATATTGATGATTATCCTGTATTTCTAATCAAGTAGCTTATGTTTGTGTTGATAACTTATGATGTAAACATTACCTCGTCTCATGGTGAGAAACGTTTGCGAAATGCAGCAAGGGCTTGTCTGAATTATGGAAAAAGAGTTCAAAACTCTGTATTCGAATGTATTTTGACGGAAGCTCAATTCGTCATGTTAAAGAATCAGTTAAAGAATATTATCGATTCTGAGCTAGACAGTATCAGATTCTATATTCTTGGCAAAAATTGGAAACGTAAAGTTGAAACTTTAGGTAAAGATATGGGATTCGACTTTACAGGTGAGCTTATCATTTAAAATATGAGGGTGCGAACCTATTGTATTGCATAAAGTTCTATTAGTTTCGCACATATTGAAAATCAACGAATTACAATATACAAAGAGGTATTGTTCTTCTTTCTTTATTTCTTTTGTTCGTTTTCGCAAAATTATTACCTTTGCATTGTGATATTCAAACATTTATTGAATATGCGGTCGCACCCTATGTGGGTGCGTGGATTGAAACTGCTGCTCCTGGTAATGCAGGAATGTCTAATACGTCGCACCCTATGTGGGTGCGTGGATTGAAACGGGAATAGCGTAGTCAAATTTACTACCTTTGAACAGTCGCACCCTATGTGGGTGCGTGGATTGAAACACAGAACACGAAGCAAGCGAAGAAACACCAAAAGTCGCACCCTATGTGGGTGCGTGGATTGAAACAGTATAGTAAGTATTGGCATGCTGATTAACAATAGTCGCACCCTATGTGGGTGCGTGGATTGAAACACAAGCTCTTTGGCTTATTGGGCTGCTCCTATGGTCGCACCCTATGTGGGTGCGTGGATTGAAACTGTTGTGATGGAGATTGGTCTCAATCTGACCTAAGTCGCACCCTATGTGGGTGCGTGGATTGAAACTTTTATGTCCTCATAGTGCTTGCTACCTTCTGAAAGTCGCACCCTATGTGGGTGCGTGGATTGAAACACTTTACTTTAACCGTCTTGCCAATTCAATCAAGTCGCACCCTATGTGGGTGCGTGGATTGAAACTCCTGGTACTGCAGGAATGTCTAATCCTGTTAGTGTCGCACCCTATGTGGGTGCGTGGATTGAAACAGTCTGAAGTTTAGTATCAAGCCAAGTATTTTCGTCGCACCCTATGTGGGTGCGTGGATTGAAACCATCATCCGAGTCCATCGAAGACTCTAAACCTGTGTCGCACCCTATGTGGGTGCGTGGATTGAAACATTGCTATATGTAAGAGTAACGAACATAGCATAGTCGCACCCTATGTGGGTGCGTGGATTGAAACGATACCGACAAAACATTATCGGCATTTGGACAAGTCGCACCCTATGTGGGTGCGTGGATTGAAACAAGTCGAACATGGTACGGTTTTTACGCAACCAAGGTCGCACCCTATGTGGGTGCGTGGATTGAAACCTGCTGTTCGCTCTAACCTCTCCATGTGGCTTGGTCGCACCCTATGTGGGTGCGTGGATTGAAACTCAAATATCTTGGATATGGTTTAATCAATGCTAAGTCGCACCCTATGTGGGTGCGTGGATTGAAACTCGCCATAACTTCAGCGAGAACGCTAACCCCTGTCGCACCCTATGTGGGTGCGTGGATTGAAACTGATTTGGTTGAACTTTGTAAGTCTCGTTATTTGCGTCGCACCCTATGTGGGTGCGTGGATTGAAACAAGTGTGTTGCGTTTTTAATTTAAAATTAATAATGTCGCACCCTATGTGGGTGCGTGGATTGAAACCATACACCGTAATCGGTCCAAGATGAAAACAGATAAGTCGCACCCTATGTGGGTGCGTGGATTGAAACTTTTTTCTTTGACGTGAAAAGAGTTTGAGCGAAGTCGCACCCTATGTGGGTGCGTGGATTGAAACTCTCCATGCGAGCTTAATCTATCCTCGCACAATGTGTCGCACCCTATGTGGGTGCGTGGATTGAAACTTGATACCATTAAGATAAACAAGAAGATTCAACAGTCGCACCCTATGTGGGTGCGTGGATTGAAACGTTGCTAATTGTGGCGTATGTAAGGCGTGTCTGACGTCGCACCCTATGTGGGTGCGTGGATTGAAACATTTTTTAAATTGATAATTATGAGAATGACAATTGTCGCACCCTATGTGGGTGCGTGGATTGAAACACCACTCCGTCAACTTCCGATTTCGCTGGTCTTGTCGCACCCTATGTGGGTGCGTGGATTGAAACTTGCCGTTCTTGATAGCATTTGCAAGACGATTAAGTCGCACCCTATGTGGGTGCGTGGATTGAAACTGGTAAGCGAGAAGCGGAAAAGCATTCAACGGGGTCGCACCCTATGTGGGTGCGTGGATTGAAACCTTCCTTAATTTTTGAGTATGTAAACGAATTACAAGTCGCACCCTATGTGGGTGCGTGGATTGAAACCGACAGGATATACCTTACTGGCACCTCGATTTGTCGCACCCTATGTGGGTGCGTGGATTGAAACAAACTCTGTTGCATCATCGTGTATTCGACTGCGAGTCGCACCCTATGTGGGTGCGTGGATTGAAACTCGGGTGCAGCTATCTCTATATGAGCAGCGCATGTCGCACCCTATGTGGGTGCGTGGATTGAAACTGACACGATTTATAACATAGAAAGAAGATTTCGGTCGCACCCTATGTGGGTGCGTGGATTGAAACGTTGGGCGCGGGTCGCTGCAGCTCCTCTGGCTTGTCGCACCCTATGTGGGTGCGTGGATTGAAACACCATTGCCGAAGCATGGAACAAGGAAGATGGATGTCGCACCCTATGTGGGTGCGTGGATTGAAACGCTGTATCCTTAGCGATGGAAGCAAACATTTTGAGGGCGTACCTTCATGGAATTGAAATGCAACAACGATTACTTTTATGGTGTAAGATGAGATACCTGTATCAAAAAATAGTGCTCTAATATGATGATTCTTCACTGTTTTTGTTTTTATCAATTATCAGACGCTTTATCCCCAATCGGTCATCAGGGCTTGAATATTTGTTAAAAACGGATTCAAATATCATTTTCTTTCCGCTGAACGGGCGATATGAAGGATAAAAACACTATATTTGTAAATTCTTAGAAATCCCTGCTGTCATTTTGCGAAGCCTCAACAACCGACGCCAAGCGAATAATCGGAGCACTGCCGAGGGAAACCTTGCCGACGGCATCGATAATATCCCCCATGACTCCAGCGGCAGCAGGACACAGATATAAACAAATAGGAATCATAACAAAAAAACATAACGCCACACGATGACCACCACGCCGAAGACAACACTACCAGAGGAGTTCTCCACATACACCCGGGAAATCATGGGAGAGGAACGGTGGATGCGTTTCGCTGAAGCCATGGACGAGGAACCGCCGGTTAGCGTGAGACTGAACCCGATGAAATTCCGCTCCGACTGCATGGCACTGCCGGCTGAGGAAGACGAGCCCGTGGAATGGTGTCGGGAGGGACGCTATCTCAAGGAGCGGCCGATGTTCACTCTCGACCCCCTGCTACACGCCGGAGCATACTACGTGCAGGAGGCTGCCTCGATGTATATCACCCAGGTGATACGCGACCACGCACCCGCCGACCGTCCGCTGATGGTGCTCGACCTGTGTGCCGCACCGGGAGGGAAGTCCACCGCCATGCGCAGCGTGCTGCCCGAGGGAAGTCTGCTGATGACCAACGAGCCGATGCGCCCCAGGGCAAACATCCTGATGGAGAACATACAGAAGTTCGGACACCCCGACGTGATAGTGACCAACAACTATGCCATCGACTACCAGCGCAGCAGACTGCAGTTTGACGTGATACTCGCCGACGTGCCCTGCTCCGGCGAAGGGATGTTCCGCAAAGACGAGGGGGCGATAAGGGAATGGTCGGTGGCTAACGTGAAGAAATGTGCCGCACTGCAGCGGGAGATTATCACCGACATCATGCCGTGTCTGAGAGACGGCGGACTGCTCGTATACTCCACCTGCACATACAACAGGCAGGAGGATGAGGAGAACGTGGACTTCATCTGCTCTGAATGGCAGATGGAAAAGCTCTCCGAGAGGCATTTCATTCCGGGCGAGACCCGATCAGAAGGTCTGTATATGGCGGCTCTGCGACAGACGGGAAGCGATGCCTCGCAGCAGACCACAATCAGTATGCTCGACTCATCGACAACGAAAAAGGACAAGAAGCAGAAGCGGCGCGGAAAGGCGTCGGCAGAACAGGCCGTGAAGGGGGCTAAGGAGATGAGCGGATGGATAAAGGACAACGAGGACTTCAGCATCACCACGCTCGGACAGCGCTTCGTGGCGGTGAGAAAACAGTGGCGCAACGTGTATGACACCGCACTGGAGAAGTTGCGCGTGATGCATGCCGGCATCGAACTGGGAGAGCCGAAGGGCAAGGACATCATACCAGCCGAAGGTCTCGCTCTCTCAACGGCATTCAACCCGGAAGCCTTCGCCACGGCGGAACTCGACCGCGCCACGGCGATTGCCTATCTCAGACGCGAGCCGATACAGTTGCCGCCAGACACGCCGCGCGGATTCGTGGCTGTGGGGTATCAGGGGCTGAACCTGGGATTCGTGAAAAACCTAGGCAACCGCACCAACAACCTCTTTCCGCAGGAATGGAGAATAAGGATGCAGAACGATGCATAGGTCTGGGGACAGCCACACCTGGCCGCAAACCCATCCTAACCTTCCCCAAGGGAAGGAACTGGTTACTCCAACTAAATGGTGTCAGCCCACAGCGGAAATAGTTGTGCAAGGTAACCTGCATCTCCCCTACGGGGGAGAACGAGAGGGGGCTGAAGTGATTGGCAGAGTAATTTGTCGTGATAGGAGAAAAGAATACTGGCATCAGCCCCCACCTAGCCTCCCCCGTAGGGGAGGGACAGATACCATTGGCAGACTGACTGTCATCGGTTTGTCACTAACAAGAGTAATCTGCATCGTCCCAAAGAGGAAATAACAGCGCGAGGTAACCTGCATCGCCACAAGTGGAAATAACAACGCGAGGTAACCTGCATCGCCCCTACGGGGGAGAACGAGAGGGGGCTGATGTTCATTGGCGGAAATCATTGGCAGAGTAACTTGTTCCTTCCCTTGGGGAAGGTCTGGATGGGTTTGAGAACGAGAGGGGGCTGAAGTTCATTGGCTGAAATCATTGGCTGATGTCGTCTGGAAGCAGCGAGCACCATAGTGCTCCAAATCCTGCAAAATCCAAACCGAATCGAAGACTCATTGGCAAAATAATATCAAAGAAAAAAAAATCCGTGAAGACCAATCCGTGTAAAGTCCGTGATATCCGTGTTTTTTCTTTGATTTGTCCACGCCGAAGGCTGTGGACACGATGTCAAAGGAGGGAAAGGATTCCAGTGTGAAAGCATATAGTGTCCATCAGCCTTCGGCGATGGCCACAGGTCAAAAAAAACAAAACACAGATAACACCGAGGAACACGGATTAATCTTTCACGGATTATTTTTTGACCTGAAATCTTTGGATTTCTATATGGATTTCAGAGGATTTGCGAGTGCTTGGGGCACTCCCCCATTCAACAAATGAGAGATTTGCAAAACTTGAATAAGTAACATATATAATACATACGACAAACCTAACAAAAAAAACATAATTATGCTGACAGCAACTGAAATACAGGAGAAAGTGAACGCATACATCGCATCACTGCCCTACGAGAGAAAACCAAAGTCGCTCTACGACCCGATAGAATATGTGCTCGCCGCCGGCGGAAAACGCATACGCCCGTCGTTCGTGCTCATGGCATACAACCTCTTCCACGACGACGTGGACAGAATACTGCCCGTGGCTACGGCACTGGAGACCTACCACAACTACACACTGCTACACGACGACCTCATGGACAAGGCGGACATGAGGCGTGGCCGTCCCACCGTACACAAGAAATGGGACGACAACACGGCGATCCTCTCCGGCGACACAATGCTCATATTGGCATACGAACACCTGGCGAAATGCGACACCAAATATCTAAAACCCGCACTCGACCTCTTCACCGAAACGGCACTGGAGGTGAGCGAAGGACAGCAGTTCGACATGGAATTCGAAACGCGCAACGATGTGGCTGAGGAGGAATACATCGAGATGATACGGCTGAAGACGAGCGTATTGCTGGCTTGCGCACTCAAGATGGGTGCCGTGGTGGCAGGGGCTTCGGATGCCGACGCCAACGCTCTGTATGCCTTCGGAGAGAAGGTGGGACTGGCGTTCCAGCTGCAGGACGACCTGCTCGACGTGTATGGCGACCCGAAGGTGTTCGGAAAGGCTATCGGCGGCGACATCACATCAAACAAGAAGACCTTCATGCTCATCAACGCCTTCAACAGAGCCGACGCCGGGACGCGTGCCGAACTGGAGAGATGGACCACGGCGACGGAATTCGATCCGGCAGAGAAGATTGCTGCCGTGACGGAGATTTACAACAGGCTAGGAATCGACAAGCTCGCCGAACAGAGGATAAAGGAATACTTCGAACAGAGCAGACTGCATCTCGACGAGCTCTCGGTGAGCGACGACCGCAAGGCGGTGTTGCGCGAATACACCGAGAGAATGATGAACAGAAAGAAATAACGAAACACCCACAAAAAGAGAGGAAATGCCATACAGAAGACTCCCCAATACCGACAAGTCGAGACTAAGTGCACTGAAGACGCTGCTCGACAACAACGACATATACATGGCCCGCGACAGGTTTCTGGAATGGAAAGACATAAACCAGGCGCGCACCTGCTACGACAAGCTGCTCACGGCAGTGACGCAATACGAGGTGGACAAAAAGGCGCAATGGCGGAGCGGAACGAAAATAGACCAGCTGCAGAAAAAGGCTTACATGTATGAGAGCCACTTCATGCAGGTGTTGCTCATGGCTGTGACAAGAGGGGAGATAAAGCGCTCTAACCTGAAACTCTACGGACTGGAGGAGACCGCCACCATGATTCCTGTGGACAACAGCATAGGGTCGATAACGGAATGGGGACCGAAAATCATCAGCGGAGAGAAAAACCGCGTGAAGAAGGGTGGCAGACCGATTTACAACCCCACGATAGGAATGGTGGAGACCCACTTCGACATCTTCAAGGAGGCTTACGACAAGCAGAAGGCGCTGCAGAAACGCACAAGCGAAATGGAGCAACGGCTCAAGGAGATACGACCCGAAATCGACGAACTGATACTGCGCATCTGGGACCAGATAGAGGCGCACTTCAGCGAGGAGGGAAAACTCGTGATAGACCGAGTGGCCGACTGTGAGCGCTTCGGCATACGCTACTACATGCGCCGCAAGGAGAAACGCAAGATGCAGGAGAAAGAAAAGGAAAACAAACAGGAGAATGAACAATGATTGACACGCATACTCATATCGACGGCGAGGAATTCGCCGAAGACCGCGCGCAGACAGTGCTGCGGGCACAGGAGGCCGGAGTGGAGAAAATCTTCGTGCCGGCAATCAACCTCAAGAGCATCGGCAGCGTGGTGGACACATGTCGGCAGTTTCCGGGCTACGCCTACCCCATGATAGGGCTTCATCCGGAGGAGGTGAAAGAGGACTGGAAAGACGCAGTAGGCCAGATGCGCCGGATTCTCGACGAGCAGCGGCAGAAAGCACCGTCGGCAGACAACCCTCCGTTCATCGCCATCGGTGAGGTGGGACTGGACTTCTATTGGAGCCGCGAATTCGAGAAAGAACAGCTGGAGGCTTTCGAGGAGCAGGTGAGATGGTCGATAGATGCCGACCTGCCGCTGATGATACACTGCCGCAAGGCACAGAACGAGATGGTGGGAATATTACGACGCTACGAACGGGAACTGCACCGCGGAGGAGTGTTCCACTGCTTCACGGGCAACGAGCGGGAGGCAGAACAGCTGCTGTCGTTCAGCAATTTCAACATCGGCATCGGCGGTGTGCTGACATTCAAGAAGAGCCATCTGCCTGAAGTGGTGCCCCACATCCCCCTCGACCGCATCGTGCTCGAGACCGACGCTCCATACATGGCTCCTGTGCCGATGCGCGGCAAGCGCAACGAGAGCGCCTATGTGGCATACGTCAGAGACCGCCTCGCCCTCGCCTACGGCATCTCCCCCGAGGAAATAGACCGCCACACCACGGCAAACGCCATGAGGATGTTTCTGCCGCAAGGATAGAACGACATGAAGATGTTTCTGCCAGAAGTATAGAACGCCATGAGGATGTTTCTGACGGAAGGATACTATAGAAATCCCCCGACCTGTCCCAGCATGGACAGAATCGGGGGATTTTATTATAGGCAGGTATCAGGTTATGTGAACACAAAAGGATGTAGCTACCTGCCCTGTTTTCTTATCAGCCGAGCAGAGGTTATGGCACTACCACCTTGACTGTCTTCTCTCCAGCCTTCACGATATACACGCCGGGAGCAAGGCTGACGGCATTTCTGCCTGCCGGAACAGTTGCCACTGTCTTGCCCTGCATGTCATATACATCAGCTGAGTCATAGTCTGTAGACAGTGAGATGCTGCCGTGGGCCACTTCTATATCAAGGCTCTTGCTGCCCGTTGAGACACTGCCTACTGCGGTTTCTATGCCATTCACATACACCCGTTCTGAAGTTTCAGATACATAGTTTGTGTAATCCTTGGTCCTCATCGCCGTAACATCATAGGCATAAGTATACTGCGGGTCGAGATCCGTCACTTCGAAACCGCTTCCTGTAGGATACATCACCGAATATGGAGCTATGAGAGTCTCGCCCTTGCGCACATTCTGGCGGATGGTGACCTCGTCGATGAAGAAAGGCTGACCATACATACTCATGAATGCGAGGATGACGTTCTCACGCAGATCTTTGTTGTCGGTAGCGTCGAAATGGATAGTGGCAGATGTCATTCCCGTGCCATTCAGCGTGAGCGGCATGATGCGATGGTCGGTGGCTACATTGTCGGTATAGTCTTTCATGAGCATCACGAAGAGCGTGTCGCTGGCAAACGTGTTGTATGCCTTCACGTCTACATCAAACGCTCCGTCGTCGCAGGTGAGGTCGAGTTTCGGCGATGTAACGAGTCCTGCCAGTCCCATCCACACATTGGTCTGCTGTGCTCCAGCCATTCCATCAGCCAGATAAGGCAACTGCAGGAGCCATTCCGTCGTTGTGTATCCGTTTTCAGCCAGATTGAACACATATGTATATGGGTTAAAAGGATTGTCGGTGGTGCCCTGGTCAATCTTGTTGAAGTCCTCGCTCAGCACCACCACATTCTGCATATCCTCTTTGGGCTGCAGCACCTTCATGACGTTGAGCTTGTATCTGTCGGCATTGTTCAGCTCCGTCCAGTTTGCCGTGAACGAGGTTTCGGTGACATTCGTTGCCTCCTTTGCCTCCACCTTCACTCCGAGTATGCCGTCTACCCACATGTCGGGCGATGGCTTCGACACCACGCTTCCGTTCTTGGCTCTCACGTTGTAGAAGTATTCATAGTTGGGGTCGATGTCCATGGTGTAGCAGGTGTCGGTCAGTTCCTTGTCGAGCTGGGTCACCGGCACTCGCTGTGTGGCATAGTCTATCTTCACGTCGTCGATGGCGAAGTCGACGGAGTTTTTCTGTATGAAGAAGAACTTCACCCTTGTCATCCCTTCTCCTATCTGCTCTGATGTGAACGAGTATTGTCCGCCTTCGGCCTGCATATAGAAGTTTGGCATATTGGCGATAGGTATCCATCCGTCTTTCTCGTTGTATACGGCTACCTGCACCAATGAGTAGGTATAGTCGGTTTCACTCTCCATATTACTCGGTTTCACCCAGAACGAGAGTGATGTTATCGGGGCCGGTGTCTCGGGCGAAATGATTTCGTCGCCTACGGCATCCAGACAGAGCGACAATGGGGCCGAACTGTAGTTGCCCTCGGATGTGTATACATCCTGGGAGCCTTGTGCCGACAGATTGATGGTCCATCCCTCCGGATAGTTGGGGTTGTCCTGGTTTATGGTCTTGCCGTCGGCGTTGATGTTGATACCGTCGAAATTCTCCGACAGGGTGCCTGGCTCCACACTGTGTTCCGGCATCTCCTTGCGGTATACGTTGAGGAGATACGAACTTGCCGATGCCGTGGGGCTCCAGCGGGCTGTAAACGAGGTGGAAGAGTTGTTTACAGGCTGCAGCACCTGGGGCGTCGGTATCTTGTTGGCCTTGCGCGTCACCACGATATCGTCGAGCAGGAGGTCTACCTCCTCGGCAGAAAACTGGAATATATTGTTGGGATTGAATGTGGCCTGGTCAGTGGCGAAGGTGAATTCCTGCCACTGGTCGGAAATATCAAAATTGCGGTCGTCAACGGGACCTTCGTTGTTGTCGCACAGTGCCACACGGATGACGCCCTCGTCGCCGGCTTTCAGACATCTGGCGCGGAACTTCAGCACTACGTCTCCGCTGAGTTCCATCTCCGGCGTGCTTATGAATCCTCCTGCAAGACCACCGTATTCCGACTCATACATGCGTAGCGCACATGCCTGTCCTGCCTGGTATACCTCATTGCCGGTCCAGCCCTTCGTTCCCATGAGGTCTGCCGGCAGCACATAGTTCACGCTGCTTCCTCCGAGCATCTCGGTGTCGGGTTCGGCGTTGGTGCCTGCTGTCCATTTGTCAAAATGCTGGTCTACAACTGTCTTGGTGGGAATCTCGTCGTCTGCACGGTTTGGCAGACTGTGGCATTCTGATGTTCTCGGCATTGCTTTCATTGCCGCTCGGGCAAACTTGCCCATCGGTGTTTTCTGGGCGCAGGATACTGACGGCAGAAGCATTAGAGAACACAACGTCGCCGAAATAATCATGTGGATATTCCTCATAGATGACATGTTTTTTAAAAGGCAGCACTGCAAATAAATATGTCTTAAAACCCTAATTAGCATAGAAGCATCAGCCTGCCACAATGCTGCCACAAAGCAGGCGACATTTCCAAAACCGCGCCAAAAATAGTAAAATTATCCCACCTTGCAAATTATTATAGACAAATTCTTCCTTTATGTCATCAAAATACCAACTTTTGCAAAATAGAGGTTTCAGATGCGACTTTAACCCAAATCGGTCGTTAGGGCTTGCTTGGATTTTGCTCTTTTAGAAGAGTGGATTTTTGTTTGACTTTTAATGAGTAATAGCGAGCTATTGCGAATTATGCTCATGAAGAGTAAGTCCTGAAGGTGTTCACATGTCTGGTATATGACACATGCCAAAAAATCCCCCACGGCGTGGGGAACGATTCCCCCTAATGTGGGGTTTCATTCCCCACGGCAGGGGGAGATTTTGGGTCATGTACCCAAAAATCGGTCATTAGGCAGTTTAATGTATAATTTTAATAACTGCTTACAGTCTTTTATCTTTTATAAAGCGTCATTTGTCTGCCTTTAATTTTCATTACACTGAACAGTCCGGAGTATTCTCCTTCAGATACTTTGTCTTGCAGAGTGAGAGCTCGCGACATCAACCGGACCACATCCTTCAATTCGTCATAGTGGTCGAGGTGTCGTTGGTCTATGGCATAGCCTCTGATGAGGTACTGCTTCAATATGCTGTTAGCCCATTTTCTGAAAGCAATACCATTCCGGCTTTTCACTCTATAGCCCACAGAAATAATCATATCAAGATTATAGTAATCTATTTTCTGCATTTGGATATAACCCTCTTTTCTGCCATATTTCTTGGGTGTCGCAAATTTTGCGACTACCGGCTCTCCTTCTAGTTCCTCCCTCAATGCATTATTGATATGCTTTACTATTGTCTTATAGTCTCTGCCATAAAGTTGAGCGATTTGCTCTCTATTAAGCCACACAGTTTCCTTTTCCAACTTTACTTCAAGTTGGGTGTTGCCATCATCAGTCGTATATATAACGATAGACGAGCCATTATTTGCAACAATTTTATTCTCTGTCATATTCATCCTTACTCCTTATATTGATTCCACATTTCGAGCCATGAACATATCACGTCATTACATACATAACTTTTTAACCGCAAAGTTATTGCTTTTGTGTTTCTTTTTAGTTCACACCTGCCTCTTCTCTTGCAAAAGAAACTTTTTGGGGGGACGAATTCCAAATGTAGCTTGAAGAAATGATGGACTCTTAATTATTATTTGAGAATGATGCACCACATGTTTAAGTCATCAGCACCCTCCGGATATTCCATTGAGATTGTTGCCGAGGGTGCCGGAGAGTCTTTTATCACGGACGGAGATACATTTTTATCCAAAAATTTGCAAATATAGATAACAATCCTTATCTTTGCCCCATCCTGCAGATAGCCTTTAAAGGGTTGATTTGTCGGATGTATATTTACTGGTAAAGGACGTTTATGAAACGTTATCTTGGAGTCTTCGAATCTCGCAAGTTTGAATCCGCTTCCAAAAGATAAGGCAACATGAATGTCTGCGGTGGGTGTATTATATCCCTTCGTATAACGGCATATCGTTGTTTCACCACAGTGATATGAGCATACGTGGTATATTATAATGCGTCATGACGTGGGCTATCTGTGTTGCTTATCCCAGGAGCGGAGGCAATGCGAGAGCCTGAAGACTTGGGATGAGCGAGAAGTAGAGACTCCCACGTCTTTTTTAGTATCTATCCAATATTTATCAACCGCCTGTTCTGGGGAGTTCTGCAAGGCATTTATTTTTTTATTACTATGGCAAAGAACAAGAACGAAGAATTCCAGTCTCGCAGAGATTTCTTCAAGAAAGCAGGAAAAGGTATTCTGCCAGTTTTGGGCATTATGATGCTGTCAAACATTCCGGGCATTGTAACTGCAGCCGAAAAGACTCCACGCGGTTGTGATACCAATTGTCAAAATGGTTGTGCGCAAGATTGTTTTACGGGTTGCGAGGGCAAATGCGCCGACCACTGTGCTCACTCTTGCAGTGAGAATTGTGTTGGAAGCTGCAGAGGGCGCTGTATAAACAGCTGTCAAGGCGGTTGCAAATTTACCTGTAGAAACCAGGTAGAGTATAACTAACAGTCTTCCATAGCATAGTATTCTTTATTGTGCCATGTACCGACTTGTCCCGGTAGCCTCGGATTATTTGCAACATATCATTATCATTAGTGTACCGCCAAAAAAAACGGGACACTAATGACAATCTAACTAAACTGAATAATTATGAGACATCTTATGTTTATGATAATGCTCATCGTATGCCAGAATGCAATGGGCAATGACTATATCACCGTGTTTAAAGCAGGCGGCAATGTGTGTACGCCGATAACCATAAATTCATCAGCTGGCAATTACACCTTGACTAGAGAATTGAGAATACCGAAGTCATTAAGCTGGTTTGAAGCCTTTGATTGTCGGGGTCGCAAGATTATGGAAACAGAAAGTAGCGTATCCGTAGGAACCGGCCAGACCACGGTGCGCACTTACGTCTTAGACACACTATTCCCTACAACCAGCAACCAGTCAGAAAGTGAGGAGCCAGCTTATGACGACAACGGATCATCCCATAGTGGTCCTCCAGCCTCATCAAGAGGAAACAGTTCGGATTATATACAAAATACCGCCGATTGGCTTTCTGAAACAAGCAGACGGCGGGGTTGGGACATTGACTGTAACACCGTGACCCTTGATGTAGGTTATGGCTATCCTTATGGCGGATTGGGCGTAAGGGCCCGTTATATATCTCCTTGTGTCATCGGCGTTTCGGCTGCCGTTGGCTATAACACGGAATATGAGGAACACACCAATAACAACAAGAAAATATATTGGAATGCAGGAGTTCAGTTTCATCTCAACAAATATGTAGCCCTTGCATTTTATGGAGGTCCGGAATACTTCAAGGACTTTGACAAGACCCACATCGGATTAGGAGCATTTCTAGAAGGCACCTATAATATATATAAGCCCATCGGAGTGACCGGTGGTCTGGGATGTGTGATAGATGGCGAAGAAAAAGATACAAAAGGATATTTTGCCGGACATATTGGTCTTACCTTCAGACTATTCTCGGACTAACAATTAATTGTCAACTTTTTTAATGAAAACTTGCAAATAAGAATAACAATTCTTATCTTTGCAACAACCCACAGATAGCCCTTCAGGGGTGAGTTGCTGGGTGCATATTTACTGGTAAAGGACGTTTATGAAACGTTATCTTGGAGTCTTCGAATCTCGCAAGTTTGAATCCGCTTCCAAAAGATAAGGCAACATGAATGTCTGCGGTGGGTGTATTATATCCCTTCGTATAACGGCATATCGTTGTTTCACCACAGTGATATGAGCATACGTGGTATATTATAATGCGTCATGACGTGGGCTATCTGTGTTGCTTATCCCAGGAGCGGAGGCAATGCGAGAGCCTGAAGACTTGGGATGAGCGAGAAGTAGAGACT
>OWJF01000744.1_pt1 | contig 16022 bp, 10 predicted proteins | sample 1732941 | NCBI WGS metagenome assembly OWJF01 (sample SAMN05065770, study PRJEB22554) | human gut metagenome | biome: ENVO:2100002; feature: ENVO:00000062; material: ENVO:00002003 | host: Homo sapiens | place: USA
ACTGCCAAAAAGCACTCAGAAAGTGTTAAAAATCAAAGAGTATTGAAAATCAAGGATTTATGTTTAGTCAGTCATAGTAAGTTATGGTTAGTTATAAGGCTCTAAATACATCAGAAAAATGCATCATTCTCAATAGTTGTTACAGAATTTGGTATTGTGACAGAGGTTAAATTCTCGCACCGAGAAAACATACTACTCGCAATACTTGTTACCGAATTAGGTATTGTGACAGAGGTTAGACCGGAGCAGCTTGAAAACGCATTATCACCTATACTTTTAACAGAATTAGGTATTGTGATAGAGGTTAGACCGGAGCATCTACAAAATGCCATATACCCAATACTTGTTACCGAATTAGGTATTGTGACAGAGGTTAGACCATCGCAATCATCAAATGCAAAAGCATAAATACCTGTAATGGTAAATGTACCATAGCCTGAATAAAGTTTTTCCGGAATAACTAAAGAGCCTGAATAAGAATTGTTGTCTGCGATAATGGCTTCCATCGAAGAAAAATCCAAATAATAATAAAAGTTTCCGATTTGATACCTAACTCTGTAGTCAAACTCTGCCTTTGCGGAGATTGAGCATAGCATGCAGGTTAGAAGTATGCAATAAAAGTGTAACTGTTTTTTCATATCTAATATTATTTTTAACAAACTTCTTTATGCGTGTGTCACTTTTTTTTAAACATAGACCTTATACCCCTTGCCAATAAGTAAGTGAAGAGTGAAGATTCTTCACTCTTCACTTAAACTGCTTTTTATCTCTTATTCTTCAATACAGGTTCGCAGGTGAGGTTTATGCCAAGCTTCTTGAAGATTTTACGGTCTACTTCGCTAAGCATCACGGTACAATGAACCTGACAGCCACGCAACTTTGGAAGCTGCTCGAGAGCCTTGCGACAGTTTTCGTCGTCCTTGGATAGTACCGAGAGGGCTACGAGCACTTCGTCGGTATGCAGACGAGGGTTGTGGCCTCCGAGGTAGTTGATCTTGGTGTGCTGGATAGGCTCAATCATGGATTGTGGTATGAGCTTTGTCTCGTGGTCGATGCCTGCCAGATGCTTTGTGACGTTGAGAAGCAAGGCTGCGCTACAGCCAAGGAGTAGGCTTGAGTGGGCTGTGATGATGGTGCCGTCTTCGAGCTCTATTGCCGACGAGGTGTGCCCAGTCTGCTTCAGACATTCCTTGGCAGCCGTGGTGGTGCGACGATAGTCGGTAGTGATTTTGGCTTGATTGAAGAGCATCTGAATCTTGCTGATTTCAGCCTCGTTGCATGCGCCACTTGCCAGTTTGTTGGTAGCGTCGTAGTAGCGTCGGATGATTTCGTTTTTAGATGCCTCGCAGCATACTTCGTCGTCGCTAATGCAGAAGCCTACCATGTTGACGCCCATGTCGGTAGGCGACTTGTAAGGGTTGGCGCCATAGATGCCCTCGAACAAGGCGTTGAGAACAGGGAAGATTTCGATGTCGCGATTATAGTTGATGGCTGTTTTGCCGTAAGCCTCAAGATGGAATGGGTCAATCATGTTGACGTCGTTGAGGTCGGCTGTGGCAGCCTCGTAGGCTATGTTGACAGGATGTTTGAGAGGGAGGTTCCAGACAGGGAATGTCTCAAACTTAGCGTATCCGGCTCTTACGCCATGTTTGTTTTCGTTGTAGAGCTGGCTCAAGCATACTGCCATTTTGCCGCTACCAGGACCAGGAGCGGTAACGATAACTAATGGTCGGGTGGTCTTCACGTAGTCGTTTTTGCCGAAGCCCTCGTCGGAAGCTATGAGGCTTACGTTGTGAGGATAGCCATCGATGAGATAGTGGCAGAAGGTAGGAATGCCGTCGCGCTCCAGACGTTGGCGGAAAGCTTCGGCAGCAGGCTGACCGTTGAAATGAGTGATGACTACCGAGCCAACCATGAATCCAAGGTTTTGGAATTCGCCACGTAGGCGTAGCACGTCCTCATCGTAGGTGATGCCGAGGTCGGCACGAGTTTTGTTTTTCTCGATGTCGGTTGCGCTAATCACGATAACAATCTCTATGCTATCGCTGATTTTCTGAAACATTCTGAGTTTGCTGTCGGGCTGGAAGCCTGGCAATACTCGGCTTGCGTGGTGGTCGTCGAAGAGTTTGCCACCAAGTTCAAGATACAATTTGCCATCAAATTGCGAAATGCGCTCTTTGATGTGCTCAGACTGAATGCTCTGATATTTTTCGTTGTCAAATCCTATTTTCATAATGCGTGCAAAGTTACTGCTTTTTTCTTAGAGAGAAAAATAGAGAGGGGATTTTTTGAGGGAAGAGTGAAGAGGGAAACGAGGGAAAGCGACGCAGCCGAGCTGCGACGAACCCAACCCCAGGGGGACAGAAGGGGGCGAACAGAAGGGGAACCATGGGATGGAAGAATGGGGACAGAAACGCACGAAGGGACGCACGGAGGAACGCAAGCCCCTAATATCCTTGAAGGGTAATTACTCCCCTCTCTTTTGGAGAGGGGTTGGGGGTGAGGCTTTATTTAAAATACTCTTCGAGTTCATTTTCGGCGCTGGCTTCTGAGTTTGGCAGGTCTTTGATGATGGAGCCTTTCTCCATGAGGGCGATGCGAGAGCTGATGTCGATGGTGTGCTGGAGGTTGTGGCTGGAGATGAGGATGGTGGCGCCAGTCTGCTTGTTGTAGTCTACGAGCAGGCGCTTGAGGGTGTTTTGGCTACTTGGGTCGAGGAAGTTGAAAGGCTCGTCGAGGATGAGGAGCTGCGGCTGATTGATAAGAGCCGAGATGATACCTATCTTCTGCTTGTTGCCTGCGCTAAAGTCGCGTATCAGCTTCTTCTGATTCATTATTTCGCCAGCCATGAGGGTTTCTACATATTTCAGACGGTCGGCAAGAGTGGGTTTGTTGATGTCGTTGACCTTGGCAATAAACTCGAAATATTCTTCGGGCGTGAGGAAGTCGATGAGGAAACCCTCGTCGATATAAGCGCCCGTGATGTTTTTCCAATCCTCGTTTTCGGTTGGGTCGATGCCGTTGAGCGTGAGGTTGCCCTCGTCGGCCTTTACCAAGTCGAGTAGGAGGCGGAATAGAGTGGTTTTACCCGCTCCGTTGTTGCCCACGAGTCCGAGCAAGTCGCCATCATGGATGGTGAACGAAGGGATGTCAACGGCTGTCTTGTCGCCAAAGATTTTCTTGAGAGATGATATTTGGATATTCATGATATCTATGGGTAAAAGTAAAAGGGTGTACCAAAAGGCGTACAGTTAGCACCTTTTGATACACCCTAATGTATGTATGGGAAGAGGATTAGAGACCTCTGCCGTGGCAGTTCTTAAACTTCTTGCCTGAGCCACATGGGCATGGGTCGTTAGGACGAGGCATCTTTTCTTTTACGATAGGCTGAGTGTGATGAGCAGCTTCGCCACGAGTGTCGGTAGCTGCAGCCTGGCGTTGAGCCTCTGCGCTCTCGTCGAGGTCTTGCTTAGACTCTACGTATTGCTGTTGCTGAGGACGCTCAGGTTCAGCCTCCTGCACCTCCTGCTGCTGAATCTCAGGAATCTGACCACGCATCAATACGCTTGCTGAGCGGTCGTTCATATCGTTGATCATCTCGTCCCAAAGCTTAGCGCTCTCGAGTTTGAAGATGAGCAAAGGATCCTTCTGCTCGTAAGATGCATTCTGAACGCTATGGCGGAGCTCGTCGAGCTGACGAAGATTCTCCTTCCAGTTGTCGTCGATGATGTGGAGCAATACGGTCTTTTCAAACTCCTTGACGATGTTCTTAGCCTGGTTTTCGTAAGCCTCCTTGAGGTTGCAACGAAGCTGGATGATGTGGCGACCATCTGTGATAGGCACCATGATGAATTCGAATCTGTCGCCCTGGGTTTCGTAAACCTCCTTGATAACAGGGTAGGCAACAGCCTGGATTCTATCTGTCTTGCGCTTGAAAGCCTCCATGGCAGCCTGGAATGCCGACTCTTCGAGTTCGTTCTTGGCTGTGGTGTTGTAGTCTTGCTCAGAGAATGGAATCTCCATAGCGAGCACCTTGAGGAATTGCTCCTTGGCACCCTGGAAGTCGTTGTTTTCGATGATAGAAACGCAACGGTCCCAGATGATATTGGCAATATCCATGCCGATACGTTCGCCCATGAGAGCGTGGCGACGCTTCTCGTAGATTACGGTACGCTGCTTGTTCATCACGTCGTCGTATTCGAGCAAGTGCTTACGGATACCGAAGTTGTTTTCCTCGACCTTCTTCTGAGCTCTTTCGATGCTCTTTGAAATCATCGGACTCTCGATACGCTCGCCCTCCTCGAAGCCGAGGCGGTCCATGACTCTTGCAATACGCTCGGATGCGAACAGACGCATGAGCTTATCTTCGAGCGAAACATAGAATACAGAAGAACCTGGGTCGCCCTGACGTCCGGCACGTCCACGAAGCTGACGGTCTACACGACGGCTCTCGTGGCGCTCGGTACCGATGATGGCAAGACCGCCTGCAGCCTTAACCTCAGGCGAGAGCTTGATATCGGTACCACGACCAGCCATGTTGGTGGCGATGGTTACGGCACCCAAGCCATTAATGCTTTGACCAGCCTTGGCTACGATGTCAGCCTCCTTCTGGTGCAACTTGGCGTTCAATACCTGATGAGGAATATTGCGCATGTTGAGCATCTTGCTCAAGAGCTCAGAAATCTCTACGCTTGTGGTACCAACCAATACAGGGCGGCCTGCGTTGCGCATAGCTTCAACCTCTTCGATTACGGCTTTATATTTTTCGCGTGCTGTCTTGTAAACACGGTCGTCGAGGTCGTGGCGAGCGATAGGGCGGTTGGTAGGAATCTCTACGACATCGAGTTTGTAGATGTCCCAGAATTCGCCAGCCTCTGTGCTTGCGGTACCGGTCATACCCGCCAACTTGTGGTACATACGGAAATAGTTCTGAAGGGTGATGGTAGCGAAGGTCTGAGTGGCAGCCTCGATATGCACATGCTCCTTAGCCTCGATAGCCTGATGCAAGCCGTCGCTCCAACGACGACCATCCATGATACGGCCAGTCTGCTCGTCGACAATCTTTACCTCGCCATCCATAACGACATATTCGTCGTCTTTGTTGAACATGGTGTAAGCTTTGAGCAACTGCTGGAGAGTGTGCACACGCTCGCTCTGCACGCCATAGTAAGCCAAGAGTTCATCCTTCTTCTGAAGTTTCTCCTCGTCGCTAAGAGCGGTCTCGTTTTCGAGAGCCGACATCTGAGAGGTGATATCTGGCAACACGAAGAGGTCTTTATCGTTGACCTGCTTAGCCAACCAGTCGGTACCCTTGTCGGTAAGGTCGCACGACTTCTGCTTCTCGTCGACAACGAAGTAGAGAGGTTCAACAGCCTCAGGCATACGACGGTTGTTGTTCTCCATGTAAATCTCCTCGGTCTTGAGCATACCAGCCTTGATACCTTCTTCAGAGAGATACTTGATGAGAGGTTTGTTTTTAGGCAAACACTTGTATGAACGATATAGCGAGAGGAAGCCCTCGTCTTGTAGTTTCTGGTCGTTGTTCTTTGTGCCCTCAGAAATCTTCTGCTTAGCGTCAGCAAGGAATTCGGTAGCCAACTTGCGCTGCACTTCATACAAGCGCTCTACCAAAGGCTGATACTGCTCGAACATCTGGTCGTCGCCCTTTGGAATAGGACCAGAGATGATAAGAGGAGTACGAGCATCGTCGATAAGCACAGAGTCGACCTCATCGACGATAGCATAGTTGTGGCGGCGCTGCACAAGGTCGGCAGGCGACATGGCCATGTTGTCGCGAAGATAGTCGAAACCAAACTCGTTGTTGGTACCGAAGGTGATGTCGGCACGATAAGCCTTGCGACGCTCAGGAGAGTTAGGACGATGCTTGTCGATACAGTCGACAGAAAGACCGTTGAACATATAGAGAGGACCCATCCACTCAGAGTCACGCTTAGCCAAATAGTCGTTGACAGTTACCACGTGAACACCATTACCTGTGAGGGCGTTGAGGAATACAGGGAGAGTAGCCACGAGAGTCTTACCCTCACCAGTAGCCATTTCGGCAATCTTACCCTGATGGAGCACGGTACCACCAAAGATCTGAACGTCGTAGTGAACCATTTCCCACTTGAGGTCGTTGCCACCAGCAGTCCAATGATTATGGTAGATAGCCTTGTCGCCATCAATAGTGATAAAGTCGTTTTTGGGATTTGCAGCCAATTCGCGGTCGAAGTCGGTAGCTGTAACAACAGTCTCTTCGTTTTCTGCGAAACGACGTGCGGTATCTTTCACGATGCTAAATGCCACAGGCATAACCTCGTCGAGAGCTTTCTCGTAGATATCCAAAACCTCTTTGTCGAGCTTGTCAATCTTAGCAAAGATTTCTTCGCGCTCGTCGATAGGAGTGTCTTCGATTTTAGCCTTTAGCTCGTCAATCTGAGCCTTCTGCTCCTTAGCTGAGTTTTGGATGTAGGCCTGAATCTCCTTAGTCTTAGCACGCAACTCGTCGTTGGTGAGTTTTTGTATTTCAGGATAAGCAGCCTTCACCTTTTCAACGAGAGGCTTGATCAGTTTCATGTCACGGCTTGATTTGTCGCCAAACAATGACTTTAAGATTTGGTTGAAGTTCATTATATTGTATTATTTTTGTTTTCTTGAATTATGATAATAGATATATTGGGTGCAAATTTACAAATAAAAATTGTTAATATGCACTCTTTTAAGATATTTATCAACGTATTTGCCCTAAAATGAGGGTGAGAAGAGGGTGATGGATTAGAACAAAGGCGCCGCAGAGCAGGCATTAGGCGCTCTGATGCGTATGCTTTTGGCTATGGTTGGCGCAATTCTGTCGACCGTAACCTGCGTATTTATGCGTTGAGGTTTTGTTCCGGCTCCATAAATAATGATAGGGAACGGAACAAAGCCTGCGCGGCTTGTATATGTTTCTTGTGTATCTTCGTTGAGGAGTTTCCATCCTGGCTTAACCTCGATGGTGATGTCGCCATTAAGGTTAGGATTGAAACCATTTCTGATTTTCAAGATGTCGTTGTTGCCAGCCAACAATCGGTCGGTAGTATACACGTCGCTAACTCCTGCGCTAAGCACGAGGAATTCTTGCGAACGGCTAAGCACGTCGTTTAGGCTCAACTTCTTTTGCTCTATGAGCTTGTGGTTGAGATAAATCTGATTGTGGTAGCAAGCTTCGGCATAGCGTCCCTGACCGTAGATGGCACTAAGGTACATGTTCAGCAGGTTGGCTGTGCGATTGATATAGAAGGTGCCTGTAGGAATGCGATATTTCGAGAGGTCGGTAGCCGTTTCTTCTGCATATCCCGTGCTCGTAATCACGAACAAGGTATGCTCCAAGCCCACCTCCTTTTCGATGCCCGAGATTAGTCGGCCGAGAGTGCTGTCGAGTTGGCGGTATACACTCTCCATCTCGGTTTTCCAATTGATGGTAGGTTGCCCGTCATCCTTGGTTGCCGAGAGCGTGATGCTTATGATGTCGGAAACGTCGTCTTTGCCCATGGCAGCCGACTTTATAGCCTGCAACGATAAGTCGACCACGGCATCGTTGCTATTGGTCTTGCTGTTTGATGTAGGCGAAGTGATTGAGGTATACGCCTTAAACCATGCTGGCGGAGTGGCGCTATAGTAAGTAGATGTGCGCCATTTGCCCGTCTTTGCGTCTATCCACATGGCTGCATCAGCCGCATGGCCAGCCGCAAGAATAGCACATTCGGGAGCAGCTGCTACAGAATAGACTATAGCAGAACCGTTGGTATTTATCTTTAGCTCGTCGCCTATAGTAGAGGTAGAGAGCTTAGATGGCGAAAGATAATGAGTGTGGTCTTCAATACAGAAAACGGGGCGTAGAGTTTGGCGATCGAGCCATTTTGTGGAAACTATGCCGTGATAATAGGGTGGGGTGCCAGTAGAAAGAGTAGCCAAAGCCGAAGCCTTGTCTACAGGTGCATAAGGATAGCTTGCCGCATCGTAGACCGTGCTTTGCTCCATAAGCTTACGTAGTCCGTCTTTGCCATAAAAAGGAGCAAAGGCTTCCATATAGTCGGAGCGCAATTGGTCGATAGCGATATTTACAACGAGACGTGGTGCAAGCTGGAAAGCCTGCATCTCGGTTGCTGTCAGGGCAGCTATTATGATGGCTAAATATCTATTCATTAATATTTTTATAGGGGGTGCTTCTGATAGTTAATTATTGTTTGATGGGGCGTTGCTTTATAGCGTGCTTCTTTAAGCAGAATATTACTATCGTGTATCTTACAAGCAAAGATAATGCCAAAATTCTAATACCCTCGGCATAATCTTGGAATAATCCGCATAATATGCCCAGGAAGAGGCATAAAACGTATGTTTTGTGCCACCATGTCAGCATTCCCTTGCGTTGCTTCATCACCATAGGAATCGCCATGAAGAGAGCGATAGGGTTGAAAATCAGGATTTGGAAATTGATGTTGACGGTAGGATGCTTCGAGAATATCATCACGAAGAGTATCATTCCAGCCAATCCTATTGCGGGCATAAGGATGGCATCCGTGAGCCATAAATTCTTGCTCCAAAAGTATTCTATGAGGCTTACACCTATTATAATAATAGCGATGACGATTGCCAAAGCTCGTGGCGAAGGCAAGGAATCTGGGGCGGCAGAAGCCGCTACGTATTTCGGAATGATGTATTCCTCGTGGCTTACGAGCTTTCTTGGCGAAGCGTTGTTGGCGCCAATTGTGGCGTTGTTGGCTTCGTCGGTATTAGTCTCGATAGTAGCCAAGCTGAAATCGTGCTCAAGATTTTCGGGCAAGAATTGTTGCTCGCTTATGTTGGTAGTCAGGTCGGCCTGTATACCAAGCAAGAGGTCGTTGCCAAATTGCGACCATCTGTTATTAAAGGTCTTAGAGTGGCAAAGCTCACGAAAAGATGGATATTCGCTTGTGGCGGAATTGTATTTTATCTTTCCATCAATATTTGCGGCTATAAGGTCGCGAGCCTTTGTTGTACAGTTGTTGTAAAAGAAATTATATCTGTAAGTTACGTTCTCGGGCTTATAGTTTCGGTCGATGGCTTGAAGCAAGGCAGATTTCTCCTTAGATGTAAGATTTAATATTTGCTCAAACACCCATCTTTGCTCATATTCGTATTCAGCCTTGAAGTCGTCGAACGTGGTTATTCCCATCTGATAGTCGGTAAGACCGAGAACGAAGCGAGGAATAAAATATTTCTGCTTGAACGAGAACATTCCGTAGTTTACCACAATATCCATCCCGCGAGATGGTTGGCAAACCCTGATGGCAGTATGTCCGAACAACGAATAAACTTCGTTGCCTGGTCCACAAGTAAGAAGACTCACCTCAACATCATCCATATTGCTGATGATGGAGTCTGCGGTTTGTCCCTTGGCGTTGGTAGTTAATAATACAAAAAACACCAACGATATAATCCTTAAAATACGTCTAAATCGTTTCACGATGCAAAAATAACTTATATTTCCGACTTATCGTGCTATTATTTCGATTTTTTTCAATACTTTTGCATTCAAATTCCAAAATACGAGTACATATTATATATAATAATGAGAAAACTTCTAAGCATGGCCGTATTGATGGCGGCTGCTACCAACACACTTGCACAAAGTGGCACAAACTCTCCTTATAGCCAACTTGGCTTAGGTCAATTGTCGGAACAGGCGAGTGGCTTCAATAGAGGTATGAACGGATTGGCTTATGGTTTCCATGAGCATAATCAGATAAATCATATCAACCCTGCATCTTATTCCCAACTGGATAGCCTTACCTTTATCTTTGATATGGGTATGTCGGGACAGAAGACAAACTTTAAAGAGGGTGGACGAAAGATTAATGCCAATAATGCCGACTTTGAATATGCTGTTGCAGGATTTCGAGCTTTCAAGCATTTGGGCGTGAGCTTCGGTATTCTTCCTTATACAAATGTGGGCTATAACTATTCCGTTAGTCAGAATCTTGATGCTACAGGTAGTCTATCTGCGCTCAATACATATAGTGGTACGGGCGGTCTGCATCTTGTTTGTCTTGGCGCAGGATGGGAACCGGTAAAGGGCTTCTCTATTGGTGCTAATGTTGGATATATGTGGGGTAACTATACACGAACCGTTGTGAATAGCTACACAAATTCTTATGCCAACTCACTTACCAAGCGATATACAGCCGAGGTGAGAAACTATAAGCTCGACTTTGGTGCGCAATATACCACACGATTGAGCAAGAAGGATGAGTTGACCGTGGGCGTAACCTATTCTTTGGGCCACGATATCGGAGGCAACCCTATGCTTGAGATTGTATCTACAAACTCGCAGACGGGCGTGGCTGATACTACCAGCTATCCTTCGGCAGGACAGAAGAACATGAAATTGGCTATTCCTCATAGCATAGGAGCTGGTTTTATGTACAACCATAATAAAAAGTTGAAGATTGGCTTCGACTATAATCTGCAGAAATGGGCTTCGGTAAGTTTCCCTGTATATAAAGCCGACGCCACACCAGAGCAGTCGTATGTGATGAACGATAACGCATTTAAAGACCGCCATAAGTTTACACTCGGTACCGAGATTTGTCCAGAGGAAGATAGCCGCTCGTTTATCAAGCGCATCAAATATCGTGCAGGAGTGTCGTACGTTACACCTTATCTTAACGTAGATGGTGGCGACGGACCAAAAGAACTTAGCGCAAGCTTTGGTTTCGGTATTCCTATTATGAACTCATATAATAGTAGGTCTATCCTTAACATCAGCGCCCAATGGTTGAACTTGAAGTGCAACCGATTCGTTACCGAGAATACTTTCCGTATCAACATAGGTCTGACATTTAATGAACGTTGGTTTGCTAAGTGGAAAGTGGAATAATATAACCATGTTGAAACCGATAAAATCTATTTCGATAATAATGATAATGCTCCTTACGTTTGTTGCATCATGCGACGAGCGTAAGGAGCATATTGCTTCTGCCATTCGTGATCGCGACTCCGTGTCGATGATGACGAGCTATGGCGTAAACACTCTTATCTCAGACTCGGGCGTGATAAAATATCGTATCGTGGCTGAGCGTTGGGATGTGAATATTGTGAAGAACCCTTCGCGTTGGACTTTCGATAAAGGATTGTTTCTGGAGCAGTTTGACGAGAAATTCCATGTGGAGTCGTATATCCAATGCGACACGGCTTACTATTACGACCAGTTGCGATTGTGGGAGTTGCGCTCGCGTGTGCGCATCCTCACAAAGTCGGGCATTCGCTTCACGAGCGAACAGCTGTTTTGGGACGAACGTAGCCATGAGCTTTATTCAAACGTGTTCTCGCATCTGGTAACTCCTGAGCGCGAACTCCAAGGATCATATTTCCGTAGCAACGAGAATATGACCAAATATTATGTGAGCAATTCTAAGGGCTCGTTCGAGAAGAGCGACTTTGATGGCGGAGCTTCGTCGGAGCCTGATAGCGTGAAACAAAATCAAGACTCTATACTTAAGGCTCAACGACCTCAAGCTTTGCCACAACGCAAGAACACAACTATACCATTAATGCATTAATCATGGAAACAACTATAGATTTACCTTTAGTCATAGGAATACTCGTAACCATGGCTTTCTCTGCCTTCTTTTCAGGAATGGAGATTGCCTTTGTGGCAAGCAACAGAATGCTTGCTGAGATGGATAAAGAGCGCAACGCCTTGTCGCAACGCTTGATTTCCTTCTTCTATCGTCATCCTAATGGCTTTGTTTCTACGATGCTCGTGGGCAACAATATCGTGCTCGTAATCTATGGTATCTTGATAGCTCGCTTCTTCGACAATACCATCTTCCGTGGTGCCGACCCTGCCTTTACGGTTCCTGCCGACACCATTCTCTCAACACTTATAGTGTTGTTTACAGGCGAGTTTTTGCCAAAGACTTTGTTTAAGAGCAGCCCAAACCGTCTGCTGTCGTTCTTTGCGCCTATGGCATACGTCTTCTATGTTGTGCTTTGGCCAATAAGCAAATTCTCTACTTTCTTGTCGAAGATGCTTCTTAGAATGGTTGGTATAAAAATGCAGAAACAAACCGACGACGAGGGATTCACAAAGGTAGACCTCGACTATCTTGTGCAATCGAGCATCGATAATGCAAAGAATGAAGAAGATATCGACGACGAGGTGAAGATATTCCAAAACGCTCTTGACTTCTCTGATACCAAGGTGCGCGACTGCATGATTCCGCGTACCGAAATAAATGCCGTAGACATGGATACCTGCAACCTGCAGCAGCTGGAGCAGATGTTTATAGAGAGCGGCAATTCGAAGATTATCGTATACCAAGGCGACATCGACCATGTGGTGGGCTATATTCATAGTTCCGAGATGTTCCGTTGCCCAGACGACTGGAAACAGAAGATTCTAAAAATACCTTTTGTGCCTGAAACTATGGCAGCTCAGAAGCTCATGAAACTATTCATGCAGCAGAAGAAATCGTTGGCTATTGTGGTCGACGAATTTGGTGGTACAAGCGGATTGGTATCGCTCGAAGATATCGTGGAAGAAATCTTTGGTGACATTGAAGACGAACATGATAGCACCAAGTATACAGCCGTACAGACAGAAGACCACGAGTATATTCTCTCCGCACGTTTGGAGATTGATAAGGTAAACGAACTCTTCGACCTCGACCTACCTGAGAGCGACGACTATATGACGCTCGGAGGTATGATTCTGCACTATTATCAAAGCTTCCCTAAGCTCAACGAGGTGGTGACAATAGGCAAGTATGAGTTCAAGATATTGAAGAATACTATGACCAAAATAGAGCTTGTGAAGCTGAAAATACTAAGCTAATAGCTAAATATCGTAACAAAAACCACTAACACAATAATTTTTCAAACAAAATATTCACTTATTTAATAAATAATTAGTATTTTTGTAGGCATTTTGTGAATAAAAGAATAAAACAAATAAAATAAAACAATTAAAAGTAATGGCAGCATTAGGAAAAATTAGAAGCAAAGGCATGATTCTGATATGCATTATCGGACTTGGCCTTTTTGCATTCATTGCCGAAGAGTTCTTCCGTTCTTGTGAATCTACTCAGAACGAACAAAGACAGCAAGTAGGCGAAGTGTTGGGCGAGAAAATCAATATGATGGATTTCTCTAAGCTCGTAGATGAAGTTTCTGAGGCTATGAAGCTTCAGGGTCAGGACAACCTTAATGAAGCTCAGCTCTCGCAGCTTCGTGATGGCGTTTGGCAGACTTTGGTTCAGTACAAGGTTATCGCTAACGAGTGCGAAAAGCTTGGTCTTACCGTAACAGACGAGGAGATGCAGGACATCCTTCGCCAGGGTACTAACCAGATGCTTCTTTCTACACCTTTCGTAAACCGTCAGACAGGACGTTTCGACGTTAATACTTTGCAGCAGTTCTTGGCTCAGTACAAGACTCAGAAGGGTACAAACCCTCAGGCTGCTCAGCAGATGGAGTCTATCTATAAGTATTGGACTTATATCGAGAAGACTCTCCGTCAGCAGACTCTCATCCAGAAGTATCAGTCGCTTCTCGCTCATTGCTTGCTCTCTAACCCTGTAGAGGCTAAGATGGCATTCAACGACGCTAACGAGGAGGCTCAGATTGAACTTGCTGCTTTCCCATATAGCGCAATCCAGGACGACAAGGTACAGGTTACCGAGAGCGACCTCAAGGCTAAGTATGAGGAAATGAAGCCACGCTTCGAACAGTATGTAGAGAGCCGCGATATCAAGTATATCGATATCCAGGTTAAGGCTTCTGCTGCCGACCGTGCAGCTATTCAGAAGGAGTTCAAGGGATATGCTACAGAACTTGCAGAGGCTCAGAACCCTGGCGACGTAGTTCGCAAGAGCACTTCTTCTGTCAACTACCTCGGTATTCCTGTTCTTAAGGAGGCTTATCCTTCAGACATCGCAGCTCGTCTCGACTCAATGGCTGTTGGTCAGGTTTCTGCTCCTGTTGAGAACACTATGGACAATACTCTTAACGTTATCAAGCTCGTTGCTAAGCAGCAGTTGCCAGACTCAGTTCAGTATCGCGTAATCCAGGTTGGCGGTCAGACTACAGAAGAGGCTACAAAGCGTGCCGACTCTATCTATACCGCTCTTGCAGCAGGTGCTGACTTCGAGGCTTTGGCTAAGAAGTATGGTCAGAATGGCGAAAAGACTTGGATGACAACACGTCAGTATCAGAATGCTCCTTCTATGGACAACGATACTAAGAACTATATCGAGAGCCTTAACAATATGAGCGTTAACGAAATCAAGAACATCAAGCTTTCTCAGGGCAACCTCGTTCTTCAGGTTCTCGACCGCAAGGCTATGGTTACTAAGTATCAGGCTGCTGTTATCAAGCGCAACGTTGACTTCTCTAAGGATACTTACCGTACAGCATACAACAAGTTTAGCTCTTTCGTAAGCGCAAACGCTACTATCGACGCTATCGAGAAGAATGCTGCTAAGTCTGGCTATAAGTTCAACGAACTCAACGATATCACAACTTCTCAGCATGGCGTAGCTAACATCCCTGCTACTCGCGACGCTCTTAAGTGGATTTTCGATGCTAAGGAAGGCCAGGTTTCTCCTATGTATGAGTGTGGCAACAACGACCACCTATTGCTCGTAGCTTGCACCAAGATTCATCCTATCGGCTATCGCGACCTCTCAGATACTCAGGTTAAGGACATCGTTAAGGCTGAGGTTATCCGCGACAAGAAGGCTGAGCAGATTGAGGCTAAGCTCAAGGGCGTAAACAGCATCGCAGCTGCTAAGGCTAAGGGTGGCAAGCTCTTGGCTGTAAACCAGGTAACATTCGCAGCTCCTGTATTCGTACAGACTACAGGTTCAAGCGAGCCTGCTCTTAGTGGTGCTGTTGCAGCTACTGCAAAGGGTAAGTTTGTCTCAGCTCCTGTAAAGGGTAACGCAGGCGTTTACCTCTTCCAGGTTCTGAACAAGAAGCAGAATGCTGCTAAGTTCAACGATGCTGAGCAGGAGGCTCGTCTCCGTCAGCGTGCTATGCAGAGCGCAAGCAACTTTATGTCAGAGCTCATCATCAAGGCTGGCGTAGTAGACAACCGCTACCTCTTCTTCTAATAGGATCAATAATCGATATTGTTTCGCTAAGCGAAATAAAAATAATAATCCTGCAAGTAATCATACTTGCAGGATTTTTATTTTGCTTTATAAGCCTTGTTGCTTTATGGTAGGCTTATGTTTTAAAGACAATTATAGATTATTGCTGTCCGCTAAAACTCCAAAGAGCATAAATACGGCTCACCCGACAAACATAGGGGATTATTTTATAGATAGTGTTTAATGTTTAGTGTTTAGATGGTATTTTAAACATAAACATTATAAACCCCTGTCATTTTCTTCAGCAGAGCTTGCCATCTGCGTCTTGCCCAGCATAGGGTGTTTATCTTGGTTTATGTTTTATATGCGAAAGAAATATCATCGGAAAACGGTGTGTATCAGTCAAAGGACAAGTCTTAGCTGCCCCCCTAGATTTATCGGGTGAGCCTTTATTGATCAGTGGAAAAGTACAGGGATGTTTTTTGCTAATAATTAATAATTCGGCATAGCTCAGTAAAGAGCTATGCCGAATTATTTTCAAACAGATTGGGTGATTCTTTGTAGTTTTAGCGGACAGCAATAGTTCTATAATAAAATCGTCGTTTTATTGGCTTAGTGGAAAATGAACTGCACCCCAAAAGTTAGACACAAAACTTTTGGGGTGCAGTTCATTAATCGGACAAAGGTGTCTTTTTTTAGGCATACATTGTCAAACAGCGAGTACCGCACGATGTCCTGTATCTTTCAAATAATCCTCGTGCCACGTTGCTATAGGCTCACCATAAAGGACATCGTATATGTTACCGCCACATAGATGGCAGCGATTAGGTCTTATGATTACATCTATTATTTTCATAAGTAACTGTTCAAAATTAATTTTATAAATATGAATAATTCACGAATAAGTTC
>OWJF01000753.1_pt1 | contig 15900 bp, 16 predicted proteins | sample 1732941 | NCBI WGS metagenome assembly OWJF01 (sample SAMN05065770, study PRJEB22554) | human gut metagenome | biome: ENVO:2100002; feature: ENVO:00000062; material: ENVO:00002003 | host: Homo sapiens | place: USA
ATGACAACACTGGAAAAATACATTTGGGTGGTCAACGCTCTATATCGTGCTGGTAAACACGGACTGTCGCTAAGGCAGACCATGAAATGTTGTATAAGCGATATTTGCGAATTGTATGAAAACGATTAATTATCAAACTGAATAATGGCTCAGCAGATTTTTTGCAACAGTAGATTGGGGGATATGAAGAATATGAAGAAATTAATGATGCTTTTTTGTTTTGTTCTAAGTTGTTGTACTATGGCTAATGCTCATGCAGGATTGGCTGATCGCTATCTTGAAATGAAAATCAACGTTGACGCTCTTGTGCTGGTCTTTGCTGTTACCCAAGTCTCCACTTATCTTTTTCTTAAATATAGCAAATCTAAAGTAAGTTGTTGGTACAAAAAACTTATAATACGCATAGCCCAAAAAGTACATAAAAAATCACACATCAAATGGTGTGCGTCTTGGGCTTTATCATCATTAGTATTTACTCCTTATGTTATGGGGCTCTGTACGGAGTTTTTCTTTCTTGCTTTTATTCCATTGGTAGTATTCCTGATATATTACTGTTGTATGGTCTTGAACATGGAAAAGCGTGAAAAACACTTAACAGGAATAAGAGGCTTGTCATTGCTGTTATCTGTCTCATTTCAACAAGCATTAGGCTATTTGGTATATGCCCTTATTTGTGAAACATCTACATTTCATAGGTTTGCGTATTATACTGACGAAGGATATGAAATGTTTGACCTCAAACTATACCCTGGAATTGAAGCATTCAACTATATAAAAGAATGGTTTGCCTTTATATCTATCATAACCGCAATACCATTTATTGTACTATTCATTATGAGAACTTGGCGTTATTTTTGCATAAAATTTTGACGATTTATTATCTCGAACTGGGGTAATTATTTACGATGTAGCTTCTATGGTTGTCTGTCTCATTTGTAGCTGTGGGAAATGGAGTATCCGCAGCCCCTTAATTCCGCCAATGGTTTAAAAAAAATCGGCCAAAATAAAAGCCGCCGGAAGCAACGTTATGAATGCTACCGACGGTTGTTGCTTTTACCTTAAAAGCCCACCTATATTTACCCGATCAAATCCAAATCCTATATGTCATACTATACGTAAAGCCATAGTATGACAGCCATTTTTTATTCAAATGCAAAGATAGGACAAAATATTTACATCTACAAGCATATTGACTAAATAATTTACAGGAAAAAGAAAATCGTTCCATACCGCTATATCAACAGCGATATGGAACGATAATTCCTTTTCTCCTGCCCATCCAGCCTACAATACCGACAGGCAAAGGAGCATTACAATCTGCTTAGAGCAGAGTCTCGAACTTCTTCTGGATAGCAGACTTAGACTGTCCGCCAACGAGACGGTCTACAACCTCGCCGTTCTTGATGAACAGCAGAGTCGGGATGTTGCGGATGCCATACTCCATAGCGATGTCGTCGTTAGCCTCAACGTCACACTTGCCTACTACTACCTTGCCGTCGTACTCCTCTGCAAGCTCTGCCACGAAAGGAGCGATGGCACGGCATGGTCCACACCATGTTGCCCAGAAATCCACTACTAATGGCTGCTCGCCATTCTTCAAACTCTCAAAGTTCTCTGAGGTGATTGTTACTTCCATTTTATTTTTGTTTTATTGTTCTTGTTATTAAATTCTAAGGATGTCTTTCATACTCCGCATGTCATCACCCTTGGCTGCCACAACCGGCATTTCCCTGTTTATCCAAGGTGCTTTCCATGGGTTGCCACAGCCTCCGCGTATGACCTGCATTCAAATTGCGCCACAAATTTAGCTCTTTTTTATGAGATGCGAAGCTTTTTATCAATATTTTTCAATTTATATGATATTCCAACGCTTCGTTCTCCTTGATGAAAGACAACAGATCTTTAGTCACGTTCACACTCATGCCCTTCGAGCGCATGGTGATGCTGCGACGGTCTTCAATGCTGTCGAGCTGCACATAGACATGCGTCGGGCCTGGATCAGCTGAGAGTTTCTGACACAGGTCTGTGACGAGCGTAGTGGATATTTTATGCGAATCGATGACTATGGTGAGCTTCTCGATACGTTTGTCCTTCACGGTCTGCAGATACTGAATATCGGAGATATTGAAATCATAGAAATTGCTGCCGGCATACATCTGGGTTATCTGTGCCTTGATATACACCGATGCCCCGATGGAGAACATTCCCCTCCAACGTCCCCACGTCTCTCCGAAAAGAGCTATCTCACCAGAGCCTTCAAAATCTTCGAGCATGACAAAGCCACATGGTTTACCTTTCTTTGTCATCGACTCACGGACGTTGGTCACGATACCTCCTACGGTGATGTCGCCACGGTCCATCAGTTCCTTTTTGTCTGCCACCTCCGGACATTTCGTGTTGCAAAGGTTTTCGAGCACCACGGCATAGCTGTCGAGAGGATGCGCCGAGAGATAGATGCCCACGAGGTCGCGCTCGCGGTTGAGTCTCTCTATGTCGCTCCACCGTTCACACTCAGGAATCTTGGGCGTTGCGATTTCCACTTCTTCATCTGCAAACATACTGAAGAGGTTGTTGCTTGCCTGCTGCTTTGACACCTGGTATGCCTGTCCGAAACGCAGCAGCGTATCGAAGAAGTTTTCTCCCTTCTCGTTCTGTGCGAAATATCGTTCTCGGTCTATACCGAAGCTGTCGAAGCCTCCGCTGAGCGCCAAGCTCTCGAAGCATTTGCGGTTGCAGGCGCTGAGGTTCACTCGCTGCACAAAGTCGAAGATATCCTTGTAAGGTCCGTTTTTCTCTCTCTCGGCAATCAGCGATTCGGCAGCTGCCGCTCCCATTCCCTTGATGGCGGCGAGTCCGAAACGGATGGCTCCGCCTTTGTTCACGCTGAACTTATTGCGGCTCTCGTTCACGTCAGGTCCGAGGGTCTCTATTCCCATCGCCTTACACTCATCCATGAGTTTCGTGATTTCGGTAATGTTGGCAAGGTTTCGGCTCATGTTGGCGGCCATGTATTCGGCAGGATAGTGTGCCTTGAGATATGCCGTCTGATATGCCACCCATGAGTAGCAGGTGGCATGCGACTTGTTGAAGGCGTAGCTGGCGAACTTCTCCCAGTCTGCCCATATTTTCTCGAGCACCTTCGGGTCGTGGCCGTTTTTCTTTCCGCCCTCGATGAACATCGGCTTCATCTGGTCTACGATGGCTTTCTTCTTCTTTCCCATCGCCTTACGCAGGGCGTCGCTCTGGCCTCGGGTGAAGTCGGCGAGCTGACGGGAAAGAAGCATCACCTGCTCCTGATACACCGTAATGCCGTAGGTGTCTTTCAGGTATTTCTCCATGCAAGGGATGTCGTATTTTATCTCTTCCTTACCGTTCTTACGGGCGATGAAGGATGGGATGTAGTCCATTGGTCCCGGACGGTAGAGGGCGTTCATGGCGATGATGTCCTCGAATGTCGTGGGATGCAGCTCGCGCAGGTATTTCTGCATTCCGGCAGACTCAAACTGGAAAGTTCCGATGGTGCGTCCTTCGCTGTATAGCTGATATGTCTCCGGGTCGTCGATAGGGATAGTATCGAGGTCTATGTCTATGCCCCGGTGAAGCTTCACGTTCTCCACTGCCTCTTTCAGGATGGATAGGGTCTTCAGTCCGAGGAAGTCCATCTTGATGAGTCCGGTCTCCTCAATCACGTGTCCGTCGTATTGCGTACAGAGCAGTTTGTGGCCAGGGTCCGACTTGTCTTCTGCCGTTGACACCGGCACCCAGTCGCTGATGGCGTCGCGGCAGATGATGGTGCCACAGGCATGGATACCTGTGCCACGCACAGTGCCCTCAAGCATCTTGGCATAAGTTATGGTGTTGCGCATTCGCGGGTCTGGAGAAGCCTCTGCCTCTCTCAGCGCCGGCACGCATTTGATGGCGTTCGGAAGGTTCATCTTCAGCGAGTTTCCTTCTGAATCCGACAGTTTGTCAGGTATCTGCTTGCAGAGGGCGTTCACCTCGGCAAGCGGCACTTTCTCCACTCGCGCCACGTCTTTGATGGCGTTCTTCGTCGCCATCGTTCCGTATGTGATGATATGCGCCACCTTGTCGTGGCCATATTTGTCTTCCACCCATTCCAACACCTTGCCTCGTCCGTCATCGTCGAAGTCGGTATCGATATCGGGGAGCGATATACGGTCGGGGTTGAGGAAACGCTCAAACAGCAGGTCGTATTTCATCGGGTCTATCTTGGTGATGCCCAGACAGTATGCCACGACGGATCCTGCTGCCGATCCACGTCCCGGTCCCACCATCACTCCCAACTCGTCGCGTGCCGAGTTGATGAAATCCTGCACGATGAGGAAGTATCCCGGAAATCCCATCGTCTTCATGATATGCAGCTCGAACTTCACTCGTTCGTGCACTTCCTTCGACAACGGATCGCCGTAGCGTTCCTTTGCTCCGTCGTAGGCGAGCTTGGCAAGATAGTCTGCCTCAAACTTTATCCTATAAAGCTTGTCGATGCCTCCCAGCTTTTTTATCTTCTTGTCTGCCTCATCTTTCGGCAGCGGATTCTCGCCGTTCTCGTCTGAGGTAAACTCATGGTATAGTTGTTCCGGCGTGATGTTACGGCGTGTGTCTTCCTCTGTTCCGAACTCTTTGGGGATGGGGAAGAATGGCATGATGGGGGCATGGTCGATGGAGTATGTCTCCACCTTGTCGAGAATCTCAATTGTGTTAGACAGCGCCTCCGGCACATCGGCAAACACCTCGTTCATCTCCTCACGGGTCTTGAACCACTCCTGCTTGGAGTAGAGCATACGGTTGGGGTCGTCGAGGTCGCGGCCGGTGGATAGACACAGCAGATGGTCATGTGCCTCGGCATTGTCTTTGTCCACGAAATGGGCGTCGTTGGTACATACCACCTTTATGCCGTATTCTTTGGCAAGCTGCAGTATCACCCTGTTCGCCTTCTGCTGCAGCGGGAATGTCTCTCGGTTTGCCCTCTGGTTGGGATCTTTCACTTCGTGCCGCTGCAGCTCCAGATAGTAGTCGTCGCCAAACACCCGCTTATACCACTCTATCGCCTCACGTGCTCCCTCGATGTCGTCGCGCAGGATTTTTGCCGGCACCTCGCCGGCGATACATGCCGAACATACGATGAGGTCTTCATGATATCTCTCCAGGTCCTCACGGTCGGTTCGCGGACGCATGTAGAATCCGTCTACCCATGCACGGGAAACGAGCTTTATCAGGTTCTTGTATCCGTTGTAGTTCTTGGCGAGCACTATCAGGTGGTAGCCGCTCTTGTCCACCTTTGGGTCGCTGCGGTCTGACTTCTTGCGGCGCGCCACATACATCTCGCAACCGAAGATGGGTTTGAATTCAGGCTTGCCCTCGTCGCGGAGCTTGCCGTTCACCTTGTTGCAATAGTTGAACAGCTCCTTGATTCCGAACATGTCACCGTGATCGGTTATCGCCATTCCCTTCATGCCGTTGGCAACGGCCTTGTCCACGAGCTTCGATACGCTCGACTGTCCGTCAAGGATACTGTAATATGTATGTACGTGTAAATGTATGAAATCCTGCATCGCTGAGTATAAGGTGGTTAAGTTTTCTGTTTTACTTTTTGCTATAAAAGTGGCTCAAAGTTACGCTTTATCCATGAAATGGCAAAAGAATAAGAACAAAATTTGCGAAATACGCAAAAAAGCGGTATCTTTGCAGATGCTTTAAAAACAAGCTTCTATTTTACGACGAAATACTATGGGTAAGAAAATAAAAAAACTGAAGAACGTAAGAATACATAGAGAAGGAACAGACACGCTGCTCTACGGGGCGATTTTCGTCGTCGCCGTCGCTGCAATACTCTGGTTCTATGTAGACTGCAAAGCGGCTTTCTGGAGCTTTGTCGGCGTCTTCGGAATCGTCTATGCCATAGTGCTGAACTTTTTCCGCTGCCCAAAAAGATATTTCGAGGGCGACACCGACAAGGTGGTAGTAGCACCTGCCGACGGAAAGATTGTGGTTATCGAAGAGGTTGAGGAAAACACTTATTTCCACGACAAGCGACTAATGATAAGCATATTCATGAGCCTTTTCAACGTGCATGCCAACTGGTTTCCCGTTGACGGCAAAGTGAAATTCGTTCACCATCAGAACGGAAACTTCCACAAGGCATGGCTACCAAAAGCAAGCGAGGAGAATGAGCACGCTGACATAATGCTTGAGACCGAAGACGGCACGGAAATCCTGTGCAGACAGATTGCGGGAGCCGTGGCACGAAGAATCGTGACATACGCGAAGCCGGAAGAAGACTGCTACATCGACGAGCATCTTGGATTCATCAAATTCGGTTCAAGAGTGGATGTATATCTGCCGCTCGGCACGGAGGTGTGCGTGAAGATGGGACAAAGCACCACCGGAGACAAGACCGTCATCGCAAAGCTCAAATAAGAGCACACACATGATGAGAAAACCATAAAGCCATAGACTCATGACCCTACGCCAAAGGCCGGGCTGCAAGAGTCTATGGTTTGTTTTTATAAAGAATGGCGGACAACAACGCCATACAGAAGGCAACGGCAAATACGCGGAACACGAAAAGAGCAATCACCAAGCCTCATCCGCCAGACCTGCAGACAAGAACCCATCATAGAGAAAAACAACAAACAAAACAACGAAACAAAAGGAAGGAGAAAAAGAAATGGCAAACTTCATCACCAAAAACATACCAAACACCATAACCTGCTGCAACCTCATATCAGGCTGCATAGCCACATCTTTCGCATTCGTCAACCGCCCTGAACTGGCTCTGTTGTGGATAATCATAGGTGCCGTGTTCGACTTCTTCGACGGCATGAGCGCAAGACTGCTCGGAGTGTCGTCGCCGATAGGAAAAGAACTGGACTCGCTCGCCGACGACATCACGTTCGGAGTAGCACCGGCAACTATGGTGTTCGCCGAACTTGCCGTGATGGACTATCCCGCCACTCTCGAACCGCTGCGGCAATACCTGCCATACTTCGCATACATAATGGCGGCATTCTCAGCGCTCAGACTCGCGAAGTTCAACCTCGACACCCGACAGACCACATCGTTCATCGGACTGCCGACACCTGCCAATGCCCTGTTCTGGGGATCGCTCATCGTGGGAGCAAGAGACCTGCTGGAGGCTTCGCCATACAACGTGTTCATCGTAATGGCAATGGTACTGCTGACCAGCTACATACTGATTGCCGAAATACCGATGTTCGCATTGAAATTCAAAAACTGGGGATGGAAAGGAAACGAAGTGAAATACATATTCATCATAACCTGCATCCCGCTGATAGCCTTTTTCCAGCTCTCGGCATTCGCCATAATAATAGCATGGTATGTCATTCTGTCGGTTTGCGTGAACAAGACAGCAAAGAAAACCGCCCCTGCCAACGACCCGAAGGCATAGGAACACCCTCTGCCGGACAAATGGCATCATATTTGCCGGTCCAAAGACAGAAGCGACTGCTCACCCCTATGCGAATATCGTCATTATTCAAGGTAAGGGAGAGAGCGGCATAACGACAGTACTCACCAAAACATCTCAACATGGAACTGCTATTATACATCATACTCTTCTTCTTCATCTACTGGGGAATAAGGGGTGCAATAAAACTCTTTGTGATATTCAAACAGATACACAAAGTGAAAAAGCAATTCGACAATCTCAACAAACAGTGGAACGGCAACAACCCATTCGGCGACAATGCCAAAGGCGGATTCGGAAACGGCACTTCTCGTAGCGGATTCGGGAGCAGCCCTAACACAGGCAACAGCCAAACCTCTGGCAATGCCAGTTCCTCACGCCGCTACACCACTACGACTGGCGACGTGATAGAAGACCACCGCACCGAAGACGAGATAAACCGCCGCATATTCACCCAAGACGAAGGAGAATATGTAGACTTCGAAGAAGTGGAATAAGCAGAATACCTTTTGACGAATTAGGGGCGTTTTTTAAGCAACAGAGACTCATTATTCGGATTTTTTATCTACTTTTGTAAATGAAACAAAACAGAACGTTATGATTATACATGTAGCCAATCCGATTTACGACTCCGTGTTCAAATATCTCATGGAAGACGAGCGCATAGCCAAGACCATACTGTCGGCTTTGCTGAAGAAAGAAGTGATCCACGTGACGGTGCGTCCACATGAATACAGCAACACCACACGCGACACTCTGTCTATGTTCCGCATAGATTTTGCGGCGACGGTGCGTGAGCGCGAAGGCGATGCGATAAAGGACCGCATTGTTCTGATAGAGCTGCAGAAGACATGGCTCAACACCGAGACCCTGCGTTTCCGCCAATATCTCGGAGCCCAATACAGCAACAAGAACAACATGCGCGAAGCCGATGAGAAAGGCTTTGCCTACCCGATGGTAGCTGTTTATCTCCTCGGGCACAAGGTGGGAAACATCAAGGAACCGATAGTATATGTCAATCATGACGTGTTTGACTATAACGGAAACATCGTGGCCGACGTCAATGAAGAGCCTTTTGTGGAAAGTCTGACCCACAATAGCATTATTGTGCAGATTCCTCTTCTGCATGGCAATGTGAACAACAGACTTGAGAAGGTGCTCAGCGTGTTCGACCAGACCCAAGTTGAGGGCGACACGCAACAGGTACTTAAAATAGACGAAGACAAGTATGCTGATGACAGCGACATGCTGTACGTGCTGCATAAGCTCACAGCTGCTGCCGCAAATTCAGAAATGCGTCAGGACATGAATGTAGAGGATGAATACTACAAAGCCATTGAAGACCGTGATACAGCTATAATGCAGCGCGACAAAATGCTCAAGGAGCAAGAGCAGCAGTTGTCACAGCAGAGCGAACAGTTGTCACAGCAGAGCGAACAGTTGTCACAGCAGAGCGAACAGTTGTCGCAGCAGAGCGAACAGTTGACTTTGAAGGACGAACAGTTGACTTTGAAGGACGAACAGCTACGCAATATGGCTAAAGCGTTGTTTAGCAAAGGAATGACAGAAGAACAGATTTCTACAATGACTGGCATTAGTCTTGAAAACATAGTAAAACTCCTGAAATAGGGAATCATAGGATTTTTGCCATAAATACACATTATGTTACTCCCCAACCGGTCATTATGGCTAGCTTGGATTTTATTTTTTTAGAAAATAAGAAAGACATGAAGAAACAGGAATATGCCAAAGCTAACAAAGAATGGCTATTGGAGAAAACAAAGGAAGAGGGGGTCAGGGAGATTCCCGGAGGTATATATTATAAGGTATTGAAGGAGGGACTCGGCGATGGACGGCATCCGTCTAGACGCAGCATAGTGACTGCCCACTATACGGGCAGGACCATCAACGGCAAGAAGTTCGACTCCTCGCTCGGCGGTGCGCCGCTCGCCGTGCGTCTATGCGACCTCATCGACGGATGGATTATCGCCATGCAGCAGATGTGTGTGGGCGACAAATGGGAGGTGTATATCCCTGCAGAGAAAGGCTACGGCAAGTTCTCGCAACCGGGAATACCTGGCGGCTCCACGCTCATCTTCGAGATCGAACTGTTGGGCATTGCCTGACAAGGTATATCCAGAAGATTATTCAGTCTATACTTTACGAAACAAAAAACAAATTCTTTTTTTGACTCGTAAAGCATAGACCTACGCTTCAGATACTATACAGATGAGTTCACACTTGGCGAGAAAGACGGCAAAAGAAATTAAGTTTTAAATAATAAAAGTGGCTAAGCGACGGAGGTTGCTGAACGCCACTTCTTTTTTTATTGCCTCTTCCAACGGCATGCCTTCCGGCGTTATGCTTACTACAAAGGAGAAGCCTGCGGAAAGAAGTTCTTCCTTGTCTTCCACTCCGCCGGCGACAAGTCCGACGGGTACCCCCAACTGCTTTCCACGCATCAGGACACACTGCGGCAGCTTGCCCATCAAGGTCTGGCGGTCGGCACTTCCTTCACCCGTAATTATCAAATCAGCATCTTTTATCTTTTCATTGAAGCCCGCGAGGTCTAAGAGCAGATCAGCACCCGACTTCATCTCTGCTCCGAGATACTGCATGAAGGCATAGCCCAAGCCGCCGGCTGCTCCTGCTCCCGGTTCGTTTGACTTGTCGAAACCGAAATGCAAAGCTGATTTCCCTGCAAAGAGACGGGCACGGCGGTCGAGCTGTTCCACCATCTCTGGTGTTGCTCCCTTCTGCGGAGCATAAACATAGGCTGCACCGTTCTCACCGCAAAGAGGATTGGTTACATCGGAAGCGAGAGTGAACCTACATTCGCCAAGTTCCGTCTTCATCGCCTCATCGAAATTCTTGCCACGGGCAAAGATATCCACGAGCGCACGAATCATTCCTATTCCTGCATCGCTCGTCCCCGTGCCGCCCAGTCCGATAATGAAATTGCGGCAGCCCCGCTTTATGGCTCTCGACAGCAACTCCCCCACTCCATACGTGGTGGCACGCATCGGATTGCGCTCATCCTCATTTACGAGATTCAGTCCACATGCCTGTGCCACCTCTATTATCGCCGTGCCGTCTGGCGCAATGCCATATTGGGCATCCACCCGACGCATCATCTGGTCGTGGATATACACTGGCTCCAATGTTCCGCCGAGGGCTGCGGTGAAGGCATGGAGCATCCCGTCGCCTCCGTCTGACATCGGCAGACAGACTGTCTCTATTCCCTCGCGGCAGAGGGTTTCTGCCAATGCCGTCTCCACTTCGACCGACGACAGGCATCCCTTGAATGAGTCTATGGCAAGAATGTATTTCATGAGTCCGCCTCCTCGTTGCCAGTCGGTGTATGTGAATTATTGTCTGTTTCATTGTCTGCCGCTGCCACATCGGCATCACCAGCCTGACGATGGGCGAGCAATGGAGCGTCGTCAGACTCTATGTATATAGACTCGTCCATTTCGGCGAGTGTCTTCTTGCGCTGGTTTTCCTTAGCTCCCGCCTTTAGCAGCTTCCGCGCTGCCGTTATGATGCTCGGACCGCTGTCGGCGGTGGTGATCTTCAGTTTGGTCATCTTCTTGATAGTGTCGTTCATGCTCGTCTCCACATCCATGAAGCGCACTCCGAAATCCTGCACACGGTCTATCACCTGGTTAGCGGCATCGATCATCACCTGCTGGTTCTTGAGCTGTCTCACCTGTGTCCACATCATCTCCAGCACACGTAGGTTCATATACATGGTCTGCGGACCGAGAATCATCACGCCCTCGTCGTATGCCTCGCGCCACAGGGTGTCATCATTGAGCAGAGCAAGGTTGAGAGCACCTTCTATCGGCACGTACATGATGGCGAAATTTAGCTTGTTGTATCCGTCGGGCAGGAATTTGGTGTATTCCTTACGGGCAAGTCGGCGCACCTGAGCCCTAACACTCGCAATATGTGCCTTGAGATATTCCGACTTTTCCGGTGTGCCGTCGGCGGCATTCATATAGCGCTCGTAGTCGGTGAGCGACATCTTTGAGTCTACCACGACGTGACGGTTGTTTGGGAAATGCAGGATGAAGTCGGGCACCAGTCCCTTTCCGTCGTCGCCTCTGGCTGATCGTCCAGCCTTGTCGCGGAGCGTTTCCTGGGTATCAAACTGTTCGCCTTCCTTGAGTTCCAGGTCTTCGAGAAGCTGCTTGAGTTTCAGCTCGCCGAAATTTCCCTGCACCTTCACCTCACCGGTGAGCGCACGGGTAAGCCTGTCGGCGGTCTCGCCCAGGGCGGCACTCTTCTGCATGTTTATCTTTATCGTTTCGTCAAGACGCGTGAGGGCTTCGTTCTGCTGGAGCTTAGACTTGTTGAAGGCTTCCTGCATGTCTTTCAGACTCTGCTGCAGAGGGTCGATGATTTTCGACACCTGCTCTTTGTTCCTCTCGCCGAGTTCGTCTTGTCTACGCTTCAGCACCTCTTCAGAGGTGGTCTGCATCTGTTCCTTTATCAGCTTCAGCTGACTGTCCACCTGCTCACGGTTCATTGTCTTCAGGGCCTCAATCTGTTTCTCGGCGCTTTCCTTTGTCTGAGCAAGCTGGGTGTTGAAGTTATCCCTAAGCTCGGCAACCTGCCGGTCGTATGAAATTCTCAGTTCTGCAATCTGCTTTTCATACGAAGTCTTATGGCCGGCAAGGAGCACATCATGCTGCTCTTTCTGCCTACAGAGCCGGTTCTCGAAATCTTCTTTCTGTATGGCGATGGTCTGCACGGCGTTGTCGGCCTTGGCTTTCTGTACATCCCTTTGAGAGGTGAGTCCGCGAATCTCATCGGTCATACGGGCTACGGTACTGTCTTTCTCTTTCAGCCTGGCTTCAAGGGATGCAATCTGTTCACGCATATTGTCAAGAAGTTGGGAATTGTCTGGCGAACTGGCGTTCTTGCCTTTACTTCCCAAATAGTAGCCGATGAAAAGCACGGCTACAGACGCCACTATTGCTATTATCAAATATGTCTCCATCATTATTTGTCGTTTACATGAATATGAATCTAATTCGGCAGTCAGATGGGGGATTGCCGTTTATCCCAAATGCCCGTTAGATTGTTTTATAAAGTATTATATAAGACGGTCGAATGACCGTTTTAGGGATTAAGCCCGATTGACAATTAGAATCTCCGGGATTTCTGACTAAAGCCAAAGCAGCTGTGTCATGCCATCATCATGGACAAATGGCAAGACACAGCTACTATCACAGTTTGATCTTATGACATTCTGTATCAGTTGTGCACGAGTGTACCGATCTGCTCTCCGTCCATCACCTTCTTCAGGTTGCCCACGATGTCCATGTTGAACACATATATCGGCAGGTTGTTCTCCTTGCACATTGTTGTAGCAGTAAGGTCCATGACCTTCAGACCGCGAGTGTAGATCTCGTCGTAGGTAATCTCGCTGAACTTGGTAGCTGTAGAATCTTTCTCCGGATCAGCGGTATAGATACCGTCTACTCTTGTCCCCTTGAGCATCACGTCGGCCTCAATCTCTATTCCACGGAGTGAAGAACCGGTATCGGTGGTGAAATACGGACTTCCCGTTCCAGCTGAGAAAATACATACGTATCCTGCCTCCATTGCCTCGATTGCCTTCCACTTGTTGTAGAACTCGCCGATAGGCTCCATACGGATAGCTGTGAGTACCTTGGTCTTCACGCCTACAGCTCCGAGGGCGGAACTGAGGGCGAGGGAATTGATTACTGTGGCACACATTCCCATCTGGTCGCCTTTCACACGGTCGAAGCCCTTCCCGGCACCGCTGAGTCCACGGAAGATGTTTCCGCCGCCGATGACGATTCCTATCTGCACTCCCATCTCATGCACTTCCTTGATCTGGCGCGCATAGTCGTTGAGACGTTCCACGTCGATACCATAATTCTGCTTGCCCATAAGACTCTCGCCGCTGAGCTTCAAAAGGATTCTATTATACTTTGCCATGTTATGTTTGATTTTTATATTCTATCTTTGTTTCAATTTGAATTTCACTTCCTTGAACTCGTATTCAGAAAGCTTCCCGTCGTCTCTGCGCAACATGATATGCCCATTCTGACCAACATCCTCAATACGAGCATAAAACTCGCCGTCGCCATCTATATATCCATAGGAACCATAACGACGGTAGAGAACACCCATATACTCTTCCTTCAATTTTGCATACTCGCCCGCATTGACAATGGCGAGATAATGCTCAAACTTGGCGAGCACTGCCTCGAAGACTTTCTTCAACGGCACCGTGCGGCGCATTATCTGTGACAGAGAAACGGGATTTGGAGCATCGCTGACGAATTCTCGCTGATTCACATTGATGCCGCTGCCGATGATGCAGCTCTTCACTCCACTACTGTTTATCTCACATTCTGAAAGCGTGCCGCTGATCTTAAGATCGTCCCAATATATGTCATTGGGCCATTTGATGGTGAAACCGCGACAGTCAGTTCCGCTTGCCACCGACCTGCCGAACATAAAGTCGTAGTCTTCCAACATCGACCAGCTCCTCACGCTCTTCACTTCCGCATCCAAAGCGGAACGGATGGCGAGAGCCATTGCTTCGAGCATGACATACTGACTGTTGGCTGGCAGATTCTCAGGATGTACCTTTACGCTGAACGTAAGGTTCTTGCCATCCTCGCTCTCCCATTTATTATCACCGTGTCCACGACCGGCTGTCTGGTTCCTGCTAACGACTACTGTCATCAGCTCACCCTCCTCACCGTCATAGTCATGAAGATAACGGTTTGTAGAGTCTACGGAATCAAGTTCTATAACCTTTATTCTTTCCAATATTAATCCTCAAATATTATTAGTTCTATGTTGTTCTTGAAATAGCATTCCACACGCTGTTACAGAATCGTTCAATATAGTTCTTGAAAGAGCTGTAATACCGCATTATCTGAAATAATAAGGCAAGAAAGCACTTTCAATATGATCTATACTGCATTTGCCATCTGCTCCCTTTGCCACAATTGAGATGATGTCAAATCTGATCTGCAGGTCAATACCATTCATCTTTACGTAATGATTGGCTGCAAGAGTGATGTTCTTTATCTTCTTCCAGTCGACAGACTGCTCCGGCCGCATGAAGGTGTCGTTTCTCCTTGTCTTCACTTCCACAAATACAAGCGTGTCATCAGAAATTGCAATGATATCAATATCCTTATGCCCATATCTCCAATCTCTCTCCAATATGGCATATCCCTTCTCAGAAAGATAATGTACAGCGAGATCTTCTCCCCATTTACCGAAATCATTATGTTGTGCCATATGCGGATTTAGAAATATTAGAAGTAGTAATTGAATTACCTGTCCAGAGAAATATTGAACTTATAAGAACATCTTAAACAGTCGCTGAGGACAAGTGCAGAAAAAATTTATTTCAGCAATATCTTACAGTCATCAAGACTCTCCACAGTAGCCAGAGCCTCATATCGGATATTGTGTTCGCGAAGGAAATCTCCGCCATGCTGGAAAGCCTTCTCGATTATGAATCCCATCGCCTCGATTGTTGCTCCTGACATCTTGCATAGGTCTATCACACCATTTGCAGCATTGCCATTGGCAAGGAAGTCGTCGATGAAGAGCACATGGTCATCAGGGGTCAAAAATGAATTGCTGATGCAGACAGTATAATCTCTATCTTTGGTGAATGAATGGACTACAGTTGAAAGCATATTATCCATAGTCTTAGGCTGTTTCTTTTTGATGAAAACCACAGGCAACTGCTTCAAATATCCGACAAGGATGGCCGGAGCGATACCACTTGCCTCAATGGTAACGATCTTGTTGATATTCAATCCATCAAAGAGACGAACAAACTCCTTAGCCACATCCATCATGAGATTAGGGTCCATCTGATGGTTGATAAAACTGTCAACTTTCAAAATTCCTCCAGGATAGCATTTGCCATCCTGCATAATCCTTTCCTTTAAGATATCCATGTGTTTTTAATATTTTCCACAAAGGTAAATAATTATATGAAAAAAGGAAAATAATGAAGAAAGAAAATAGATTATATTCTAAGAGATTTATTCATTCAGGATAAATTCTAAAGAAAAGTACACATACTGAAGTATCAAAATCAATATAATGAGATAAGTATTTGACATGGATGCTAGCTACCACAAACAAAATACTCGCCCAAATCAAGAATATGAAAAACTCCTCAACATCCTCTTTTTTTCTAAAAACCGTCAACCATCTGGTCACATATTCGGAAGTGTCTATAATTCAGCCACTTCCGTCTGTTTCTGCATGCAAAAACCATCTGGTAATTGTCTGGACAATTCAATTATCGTCTGATGAAAACAGACATGACGTGCATGAGGACCAAGGAAGTCCCCGATGCGTACAGACACGCAAAAAAAAACCTCCGGAGGATTGCTCTTCCGGAGGATTCAAGCTTTAAAGTGAAAAAAGGCGGT
>OWJF01000760.1_pt1 | contig 15780 bp, 12 predicted proteins | sample 1732941 | NCBI WGS metagenome assembly OWJF01 (sample SAMN05065770, study PRJEB22554) | human gut metagenome | biome: ENVO:2100002; feature: ENVO:00000062; material: ENVO:00002003 | host: Homo sapiens | place: USA
ACTACCTCGGTCAGTTGATCTACTTCTTCGAGAAGGCTTGCGGTATCAGCGGTCTTTTGGAAGAGGTGAACCCATTCAACCAGCCTGGTGTAGAGGCTTACAAGAAGAATATGTTCGCATTGCTCAACAAGCCTGGTTATGAGGCAGAGAGCAAGGCTATCCAGGAGCGTTTGGCTAACGAGAAGTAAATCTTTCAAATATGAGAGAAGAAATTAATCAATACTTAAAAGAACACGGCTTTGGGGAGTTCTGCCCCAAAGCCGTTCTTTTTGATATGGATGGCGTACTATACAACAGTATGCCCAATCATGCTGTGGCATGGCAGAAGTCGATGAAACAGTTTGGCATCCAAATGACCGCAGCCGATGCTTACGCCACAGAGGGAGCTCGTGGTATCGACACCATCCAGATGATGGTGAAGAAACAGAAAGGCATCGACATCTCATTGGATGAAGCACAGAAGATGTATGACTTGAAGACAGAGATATTCCACTCCATGCCTACCGCAGAGATATTTCCTAGTGTACTTGACATCATGCAGAAAATTACGGACGCAGGAATGCAAGTTGGCGTGGTTACTGGCAGTGGTCAACGCCCGCTCATACAAAGATTGCTCAATGACTTCGGTGACTTCCTCGACGAGAATCATATCGTAACCGCATACGACGTGAAGCGTGGCAAACCGAATCCCGATCCATATCTTATGGGATTGGAAAAGGCAGGCAAACTAAAGCCATGGGAAGGCATCGTAGTAGAAAATGCCCCTCTAGGTGTACGTGCCGGTGTAGCCGCCAACATCTTCACTGTCGCCATCAACAGCGGTCCCCTCCCCGATCAGGAGTTATCCGACAAAGGCAGCAACCTACTCTATCACAAGATGACAGAGTTCTGCGAAGATTTCGAAAGTTTGCTGGAAGCATCTAAAGATACATCAAAAACAACAAAAGCTTGCAAGTAACCCCCTTATTACTTGCAAGCTTTTATCTTATATAGGCTCCCCTCTGCGACTAGCATACAATCTTGCCATCAATGCTCCACTGATATTATGCCATACGCTGAAGATAGCACCAGGAATAGTAGCGAGTGGATATGCTGCGAAATGAAGGGTGGCTAGCGAGCTGGCTAGTCCTGAATTCTGCATGCCCACCTCGATGGAAATGGCGACACATTTCTTATATTCCAGTTTGAGCAACTTGCCGATGGAGAACCCCAAGAGCAAGCCACACACATTATGCAGCATCACCACCAAGATGATAAGCAAACCACTCGTCAGAAGTTTTTCGGCATTGTGCGACACGATGATGCCAACGATGAAGGTGATTGCCAACGAAGAAAAGGCTGGCAGATAAGCCACGGCTCGCGAGGTAAACTTCGGGCACTCATGCTGGATGATGAAGCCGACGACTATCGGGAGTATCACCACCTGAACGATAGAAAAGAACATGCTCATAGCATCGACATGCACAAAGGTACCTGCCATCATCCACGTGATGAGTGGAGTCAAGAAAGGTGCCAAGACGGTAGAGGTCGCCGTCATTCCCACCGAAAGAGCCAAGTCGCCCTTAGCCAAATAAGTGATGACATTGGATGCTGTTCCGCCGGGGCAACATCCCACCAATATCACACCCAAGGCAAGTTCCGTACTCAAATGGAAAACCTTGGCTAGCAACCAAGCCAACACGGGCATCACAATAAACTGTGCCAAGCAACCAATAATGACATCCTTCGGTCGGCTGAACACGATTTTGAAATCAGCAGGATTAAGTGTCAATCCCATGCCAAACATCACGACTTCCAACAAGGGATTGATGTAAATGGCATCCACCCACTGAAAGGTATCAGGCAACAACAATGCAACGACAGCTGTCAGCAGCACGATAACTCCCATATATCGGGAAATGAAATCACAAATTCTCTTCATCTTATTTTCTCTCTTTATTTTTCTCTCTTTATTTTTTTCATGAGCATTTATCTAAAACTTAAGATGTTTTCTACATACCTTAAATTATATATGCTACACTAACGAGATGCAAAAGTACTACAAAATATCTATAACGACAAATATAAGAGATAAAAATTTGGAGATTTCATTTATTCCTCGTATCTTTGCAGAATAATTCTGAGAATGAATCATATGATGACAGAGACTAACGATAGAAGACTGCCCGTAGGCATCCAATCCTTTGAGACAATCAGAAAGGAAGGATACCTATATGTTGACAAGACAGATATCATCTGGCAACTTGCCAACAGAGGAAAGAAGTATAATTACCTGAGCCGCCCACGCCGCTTCGGTAAGTCTGTTCTCGTCGATACCCTCCAAGCCTACTTTGAGGGAAAGAAGGAACTTTTCGAAGGTCTGAAGATAATGGACTTGGAAAAGGAGTGGAAGCACTACCCTGTCATCAGACTCGACATGAGCCGTGGCGGAGCTAATGCAGGAACATTGCGGTCTTACCTAAATCTGCGCTTCAAGGAATACGAGAATCTATATGGTATCACACCTGACCCAACTGCTAGATTAGCTGATCGCTTTCATGGCATTCTATCAGCAGCAAACAAGAAGACAGGCTTGCAAGTTGCCATTCTTATTGATGAGTATGATTCTCCGCTGCAACATTCTTGGAAGACACCTCAGCATGATGAATGCACTGAGGTATATCGTGAGGTTTTCGCCATTCTTAAAGCTGACGATAACTACGAACGTTTTGTCTTCATCACTGGCATCACTAAGTTTACGCAGATTTCCCTCTTCTCTGTGCTCAACAATCTGACCAACATCAGTTTTGATGCACCATACGCAGCCTTATGCGGCATCACCAAGGATGAAATCAAGGAGAATTTTATGCCTGAGATTACAATGATGGGCGAACAAAATGGTTGGAGCACAGACGAGACCATCGAACAGTTGCAAGCCTATTATGATGGCTATCACTTCAGCCGAAAGAATATGGTAGATGTCTTCAATCCTTTCAGCCTCATCAATGCCTTGTCTGACAATGAGCTAAGGAACTATTGGGCTGCATCTGGTGCAACCTCGCTCCTACCCAAGTTTGTGGATGATTTGGATATCCGTCTGAAAGACTTTGAGAATTGTGCATTAATAAGTTCTGTCATTGAGACATCTGATGTTACGGGTGGTGGTCCAGAGTTATTTCTGTATCAGTCAGGCTACCTTACCATCAAAGGATACATGAGCGGTACTTATCTATTGGGCATTCCTAATCATGAAGTAAGACAAGCTCTGAACGAGATAGTCTTGCCAACTTTAGCTATGCGCAAGACCAATGACACCATGTCAACGCAAGCATTTCTGAACCTCTATATGGACACTGGCAACTTGCCTGAGGCGATGAAATGTCTCAAAGCCTTGATAGCCGATGTGCCATACAGCAACAAGAAGTTAGCAAGTATGGATATGGAGGAGCGATACCGCCTTATCATGAGCACCATCTTCAATGCCATCGGTTGCCGTGTGCAAGTAGAGAAGATGCTTGCCACTGGAAGAATTGACTTGGTGGTAACTACCATACATTATATATATGTAATAGAGCTGAAACTCTCTCAGAATGGCGGCATATCTGCTGCCGAGAAGCAAATCATCGCCAACAACTATCTTGAGCCTTTCAAGGCTGACAAGCGAAAGTTTGTTGGACTTGCCATTGAGTTAGATGACCTCGGAAAGGGGTTGCTGGATTGGAAGGTGGTGGGGTAAAGGAAGATTATATCAGCCTCGTCACCTTCATCTTCTTATACTTCTTGCCACCAAGCCCCAGTTCGCTCATGGTATTGTCCTTGATAATCAACTCACCCTTCTGCAAACCAGCTATGGCAGACTTGATGTCTTGAAATTCCTTGCCAGATACACCAAAGAGATCCTTCACTACCCCATCGGCTATCGTTTGCTGCTTCATGATGAGTGGATATTGCGCATTGGCATAATAGTCGAAATACTTGCTCTTGAAACTCTCCATATTCTGTGTGGCAAGGATGATGCTCAAGCCCTTGTTCCTGCCCACAGCTATCAGATTGCGAAGCGGTCTGTTATTGAAGCCCAACATATAGTGAGCCTCATCGATGATGGTAAAGTGGCGTATCTGCACATACTCTTCATTCACCGCCTGCTTAGGCAACTGCTCATAGAGGTCGTTGAGCTTAGAAATAATGAAATACACGATTGCCTTGGCTATCGGACCATCCTTCGGGAAACTGTTCATCTTGATGATGAAGCACTCATCCACCAGATTCACTTGGTCTTCTGAGGCAAAAAGACGATTGCGCACCAACTGTTTCAATACCGATGTCACACTGTCATCCTTCTCTGCATTCTGCATCTTCGCTTGATACTTCTTCAACATCAAGTCGAAGGTGATGGGTTTACCCTGCGTTTGTTTGTAGGCTTCCACTATAGCCTCGCTCAGTCGGTTGCTCATATTGGCACTGATGCTCGTTCGCTCGATGGCACAGAGAGCTTCTGCCATCTCAGTGGAATAGAGGTTGATTTCCGTAATGGTCTTACCTGTCAAATCACGGAAAGGAGAGAATGGCAATGGCTCCTTCACGGGGTCGAGCAAACAGCTCTTATCTACATCAAAATAGGCAAGCCAATGGGCATTCATGGGGTCAGAGAATTCGCCCTTGTAGTCGAACAAAAGAAAGTTGACGGGATAAGGAGTCTCCGTGGATAGGTTGCGAAACTGCTGTATCAGCACCGCCAAGAGATTGGTCTTACCAGAACCAGTGGCACCTGCTATCAATATCTGAGCATTCGATACCGAGCGACCATTGATATTGAGCTTTGCTTCCATGTCCTCCCCATACTCTCCTATCAAGAGATCCAATGCTGGGATGGTATAGCCTCCACCGCTTCTTCGGTTGGTCTCTGCAAAGAGGAAAGCATTCAGGTTCTCTTCCTCCATCAGATAGTCGATGCCACGATACATCTCCTTTGCCACGATGCGTCCCACCATATTGGCATTGGTCCAATCCACCTCACAATCCTTGTATCTCAGCTTCAGCAAAGCTGAAAACAAAGTCTTCTTATTGTCCTTGGTAAAAAAGCTCGCCATGATGCGCTGTGACGACTTCGACATAGTAATCTCTCCCAAGTCATCAACGCATCTATTCTCTGCCAAGCTTAGACTGGCAATCAAACAGATGCGCATCACCTTATTCAAGGTCAGCACATAGTTTTTCTCACCAGTAGCCACCTGTTGCGAGAGGTTCATCCTTGTCTCCAACTGTTTCTTCAAAGGCAGGACAGCCTCAGCCATACCCTCTGCCTGTCGTATATTGTCAAATGAAATTTCCATAATTTCCAATCAGCTTTGAATTCAACACTTAACATTCAACACTTAACATTGAATTCCAAAATACCCTTCCTCCACATACGTGCTTTGGCTCTCCACATCTCTGATGAGCGTATAAGAGCGAGAGAGGAAAGGCTCCAACTTTACATAATCCTTATCCTTGCGAATCTCGGATGTGGTACAGAGCAAGATGGTTTGCTCGGCAAGTCCTGGGAAGTATTCCTCCATCAGCACATCACGACTCTCCTCATCCAGCACGCCCATCACGGTGTCTATCATCACAGGTGGATTGTAGTCGCCCAGATTGCGAAGTACCTTCAAGAGCACCTGGATGAAGATTTGCTTGGATGCCGCATTCAGTTGGTTGAGCGAGATTTCATTGCCAGCCTTGTGGAAGAGACGGATGGTGAAGTTTTGCATCGAGTCGGATAGCTCCACCCTTGCGATGCATTCCTTGTAGGAAATCAAGAGCTTATTGAGTTGCTCCTTCATGTCCTCCTCTATCTTCTGCTTCTTACGCTTGAGTAGGGTGTCGGCTACATCCTCGAAGAAAGGCTTGAGCTTCACCAAGGTATCAAACTTCACGTCTGGCTCTTGCTGTATCTGCACGTCAAACTGATGGATTTTCTTCTCCAATTTCTCGATGCTCATCTTGCGCTCGTCATATTCCTTTTTCAATTGTTTCAGCGCACTGTCAGCCTCCTCGTAAGCCTTGATGATTTCCGTGTTGCCGCTCACCATACTTCTGCGAAGCAAGTCTATCTGTTGCAGCTGATTATCATAATTCTCCAAACGTTTCTCCAAGTCATAATGACTATCATTGAGGGCGATAAACTCATTCACGGCATTGGCGTTCAGCAGATTCTTCAATGCCTCTATCTCACTGTCGTCCAAGAATGCATATTCATCCTTACCCTTCAACTGCTCCTGTTGGTTCTTAAGGTATTCCACCACATCAGCCTCATCCACCGTATTAGGACAGAGCAATTTTGCTTTCAGATAGCCCAATATCTTGGTCGTCATATCTCTCATCTGCTCCACGGAGAGCACACCCTCACGCTCTTGCTTCAGAGCCTCCTTTTGGCGGATTATCTCATTCACCTCATTGGTGATGCCCACAGCAAGTTTTGGGAAGAAAACATTGATTTCCAAGGTATCTACCACTTGTTTCAGTTGTGCATTATATCGTTTCGACAATTCTTGCGTCTCCTTGATGCTCGTTTCCAAGTCTTGTATCTTACGCTCCGTCTCAGCCGAATCTTTCACACCTTCCTTGGCAGCATCATACTCTGTCTGAATAGATACGAGATACTTGTACTTGTCATCTTGCAATTTTGTGTTTGTCTTCTGTTCCTCCAGCATCTGGTTGCGCTGCTCACAGAGCTTGTTATATTCCTCCGCTTCCTGTTGCGCCTCCAGTCTTCTTGCCGCCCACTCCTGCTGTAGATGCTCCGAGGCATTCTTCAGTTGCAGATACTTGTTGAATCCCATCACGTTCTGGATATTGTCTTTGATGATTTGGGCGAAGACATTCTCCTTCAAGAGCTCGCTCGACTGCATGGCATCAAAGAGGAAATACTGGCTCAACTCCTGAGGCAGATTAGCCTTGATGATTTTGTTCACCTGCTGTTCCTGTTCTGCACGCTGGGCAGCAAGCATCGCCGTACCATAAGTGAAGCAAGTACCATTCATGTTGAGGGTGACGCTCTCCACCGGCTTGTTGGCTGGGTTCAACTTATAGGTGCGGCGCAGGATATACTTCTGCACCTGTCCCAGCACCATACCCTCAAAGGAGACTTCGAGCATGATGGTAGGTTCCACCTTGCCCAAGGCCCCATTGTTGAGGAGTTCCTTGAAGTGCGCCTTGTCAGCAATCTTCAGACCATAGAGTGCCCCACAGATGGCTTCGAAGAGGGTGGTCTTACCACCGCCGTTCATACCACCTATTAATATAATGGGGCAATCCGCCTTTACCGACAAATCCAAGTCAAGACTCAGATAAGTCTTATAGTTCTGTATTCTGATTCTCTTGATTATCATAATGCAAATGAATTCTTCACTCTTCACTTAATCATCGCAATTGCATCGCCAATGATTCGTACCGTGTCCTCGTCATTCATTTCTATCTTATCCACTTTGGCTGCATGATATTTGCGGAGTATCTCCTCACTCATCCAGTCGAAGTCTATCTCATGTTTCTCGCAGAGCGTCCTTATCAGTTCGAGGTCTTCCTTTCGGATGCCATAGTGCAAGAATTTTCCGTCCAGTCCTTTTGCCATAGTCTAATACATTTTTGGATAAAAACTATCCCACTCCATGATGTCGGTGGTATTCTCTATTTTCACCGGACAATACTTCCAGCTGCTGTTTCTCTCGATGATGATGCCGCCACGCAGATGCTTGTCCTTGTTTTCCTCGCTCGCCATATAGTCGATGAGGGCATTGTGCTTCTCCACCGCATCGGGGTCGCTGCCTGCACTCTTGGTGTCGAAGAGGAAGATTTGCCCATTCTTCATGCGGATCACAAAATCTACATAGAAGAGAGACTTCAAGCCAGCCTTGTTCTCGTAGCTGATGGCATAATGCTGTCTGCCAGCATCTCCATTCTTATACCACCAGTCGATGTACTCCTTGTTTGCCTCCAGGAAAGCCTCGAAGTGTTCCTCTGGCTTGGACGCATTCTTCAGTTCCACGAATGGCAAGAGGGCATGGTCGTGTACATCATCCTTGATGCGATGGCTCTCTTCCTTGTAAAGTCGCTCCACTGGCACCTCCCAATCATACTTCTTATAATACTTCTCGTTTTGCTGGTTCTGTCGCTCGGCAAGTATCTTCAGATAGCGATTCAGCGCACGGTCTATCAAGTCGATGAATACAGCTTGATTGCCATAATAGAGTATCACCTTCACGGCATCGGTCTCGAAGAGTTCAAAGAGGTCTTCCATCACCTCCTTTAGTGCAAAGCCCAAGGTGGTAACGCTCACCTTCTCAAACTTGGAGCCGATTCGCTTGGCACAGAAAGCATAGAATGAATTGTTCAACTCCTGCATCGTGCGCACATACTTTGCCTTCTTTCCTACCTGTATCTCACCCACTTCACCTGTGATGCTCAAATCCTCCACGAGTTCGATACCGATGCTACGCACCTTGAAAGTAATCTTGTCTTCCACAGCCTTACGGTTCTTGGCATAGATGCTTTCCGCTGCACCACCATTGCCTCCATCGGCATTGCCTGTTGCATCTTCATCCTCCTCGATGTTGCCCTCCAAGTCATCAATAGTAAAGAGCGACAACTGGCGATTCTTCACCAAGAGAATGTCCTCAAACACCTTGGCAAGCACCTTTTTGAAGTCTGGTCCCAAGCGGTTACGCACGATGGCAGGACGCTCACAATATTCTGAGCGAAGCACCACATTGCATAGATTCTCACGGCGCACGGCATGAATATTCGACATATACTCCATGTCGTCTTGCACAATCTGGATGATGTCCTTGCTGAGGTTGGTATATACATAGCCCCAGTTCAGTCGGTCGTCCTCATAGAAGTGTTGCTCTGGCATACGTAGGATGCGACCCACGGTTTGCGCCGTAAAGGTATAGCTCTCTATCTTACGAAAGATGAGGAGCACGGCAGCACGAGGACAGTCCCATCCCAAGGCGATGGCTTGCTTGAAGAGCAATACCTCGGTGAGATTGTCAGGTTTCTCGATGCCTTCAAGGTTCTCCTTCTCATTGCTCAGCCAGATGGCGAGCTTGCCATTGGCGGTATTGATGCCCTTCACCACGTCAAGATACTGCATCACCTCTTCCTTGATGCTGTCATCATCCTTGTCCATCTTGTCCTTGTCGTTAGGCAGCTGGATAAGCAGCAATGGGTTGATGTTTACACCTATCTTATGGTAAGCCTCAGCCAACTCCTCGCGCTTCTTCAAGGCAAGATGCACCAAGTGCTGGTTGAGCGAACCATTCGGGTCGTTAAACTGCAAAGCTGGATTCAATACCACGCCTTGTTTGATCATCCCCTCATTGATTACCTTCTCTCTTGGCACGGACACCAAGGCATCTTGTCGGGTGGTAACAGGCGTGGCAGAGATGCGAATCTCCACCTTTGGGTTGATGGTCTTCAATACCTTCTCGCTCTTGTTGGCGAGTTTGCCAGCAAACATGTGTTCCTCATCGATGACGACGATGATAGGGATCTGCTGTTCTTCCTGCGTACGGCGAGTAAGGTCGTAGAGCGAACTGCCCTGCTCGGTATCACGTATCATGACAGCATTGTCCTTGTTGATGCTTTCCCAGTTGACAAAGAGAATCTCGCCAGGATGGATATAGCCATCGGCAGAATGATCGAGATCATCGAAGATAACAGGATGCAACTGCTGACCCTCGGTGAAGAAAGACTTCATCTTGAAGTAGCTCTGCTCATGGAGCTTGTTTGGCGCAATCCAGATATAAGCCACCTCTTTGGATGGCACATCGGTACGCTCACGCAGTTCGGTATTCAGACGGAGCAACATCTCTGAAGCCATCACTGTTTTGCCTGCTCCCGTAGGAGCCTTGAACACAAGTGTATGTCTCATGCCCGAATAAGTCAAGAGGTCGATGGTCTTATCTACCAATTCCTTGACTGCTTTTTGCTGATATTGTATCTGTTTCATGCTTCGTCTCCTTTCTCATTGTCATCGTTATTTTCCACCTTATTATATATAGTGTTCTCTACCTTATTATATATGGCATCAGTTTCTCTTACATGGCTATCCTTCTCTGCCGCCAAAGCGATAGCTTCTTCTGCAAAGAGTGCAGCTTCTGATGTGCTTCGCTGCATCACGCCTTCTGCCAGCATATTGCCGTTCTCCTCTTCTTGTGCAAATTCAGACAAAGCATCAGTCAAGAGTTGAGGCTTGCGCTTAGGCAACACTCTACGATAAGCGTTGAGGATGGCATCTGGCAAGGCACAAAGCTCCACTTGGTCTGCCACGTCCTCAAACTCATTATCATAGGCATAGCAGTTTGGAGAGAAGACATAGACCAAGTACTTGGCATCATCCTCGCAAACTTGCTTGATAAGTTCCACGATAGCGGCGATGGCTTCCTCACGAAAGATGACAAGCATTCGCTTTTTCCCATTGCTACTCTCGAAATATCGGGCGATATTCTTGTTGATGTTCTTACCTGCAAATGGCTTCTCGGTATAAGCGTCATTGCGGATGCAAAGCATATCTGTGGAGAGCGTCATCAAGTCTCGCAAGTTCTTCGTTGTCTTATCACGAGGCACAAACTTCGTCTTGTAATAACGGAGGTTGTTATGGGTTAAGCCTGGAACATCCTCTCCCTTTGGGGTGGTATAGCCTTGGATGACACGGCGATTGCGCTCGTAAGTGACATTCTCGCAAATCCCATTTTCATTGTTCGTTGCCAAGATACAACGGCGATGACCGCCATCTTCAGCATTGAGTTGCATGGTAGCATCTAAACTTGTACCCGACCCTGCAAAGAAATCCAACACTAAAACATCTTTCCCCTTATTTGTATATTTTACCAATTTCTTCAATAGCTCACATGGCTTTGAGAACGAAAAGTCTAAAGATAAATCTCCCAAACGACTTGTACCCAATGAATTTATGCAATCATCTATATAATTAGGTGGGACTTTTCCTTTTTCTTCCGCATCCTTTTGATAGCGCTTTGTATAAACATTCCACTTAGACTGATTGCCATTCTCGTCAACGAGAGTTGCTTTCTTTACTTTTTTAAATACCAATAAATGTTTTTGTTTAAGATAACTATCCCAAGACCATCTCCAACACTTATCATTATTATCAATTGGTTTAACAAAAGCTGCATCCTTTACTTCGTCAGGAAAAATATTACCTGGCGGAATAATAAATGAATGGTCAGGACACTCTATATAATACCTTTGATTAGGTCTCGAATCCAAAGAACCTTGATACAAAGATTTAGTGCATTCATAGTATTCCCCGGCTCTTTCACCTTCAGTTTCCAACACTGGAAAATCAGATGTATTAGGCGCAAAGAATCGAGAAACGCAAGACTTATTATTAGCATAAGCCAACACATAGTCTACAGCAGGTGAAAAATGAGTACCTTTACCATTTCCTCTTTTTTGAACACGAGAAACAATAGCTATTTGATTATCCTCACCAAAAATTTCATTGCACAACAAAGTTAATTGAGCCACTTCATCTGACCCAATAGAAATAAAAATCACACCATTATCTCGCAATAAGTACTTAGCTTTTGACAATCGCTTATTCATAAACGATAACCATTTCGAATGGCGATAACCATCTTCCTTATCTACATACGAATCGTTATAGACAAAGTCCTTGTTACCCGTATTATAAGGTGGATCGATGTAAATGACATCAATCTTTCCTGTATGAGTATAACTAAGGGCGGTAAGGGCTTCGAGGTTATCACCCTCGATAAGGACATGGTTGGGAGCGGCAGGGTCATCGCTAACAATGGCACGCTCTGGAACTTCTTCTAAAACTGGCATTTCATCCACCATCTTTAGCTCTGCATTCTCTGGCTTATCCTTCCACACAAGGCCATACTTCTTCTGCGAACGGAGCAGCTTGAGCAACTCCGATTTCTCTTCGTTCGTAAGACCTTCCAGTTCATTTATTTTCTTTGCGAGTTCGTATTTGTTCATAAGCGATTGGAACGGCTCTTGTGCCATTCTATCCTTGCTCGCCCCCAAAGCAAATAATGTTTCAGTTTGATTGTGTAAGTCGTTGTCTCCCAAAGCTGTTTTCGTTCTGCTATTAGGCAACTATCTATCCTTAAAAGAAAATAGCGTAGGGGTCATTACTCCTTTTATGTCCCAGTGCACAGAGGTATTCGCAGTACCTTACACTACAAGGACAGAAGCAAGAGGACACGCCTACGCCAACATGGCATATATGTATGTAGCACAAGGCGCACCCTCTCATAAAGAAAAGGGCGCACTTGTGCCGTGCATATACTACACGTTATAGTAGACGTCCACCGCCATCTCCCTCTGATAGTGTATTGAAAGTTGCGAATTTTCTGTGCATCAGAAGCGAAACGTAGTAAACGTCTTTTCTCCAAAAATAGAGCCAAGCCTCGGATTATCGCCAGCAACTCATTGCCTGCCATCCAAGGAATGACGCTACAAAAGTAACAAAAAGATTTGGTATTAGCAAATAATCAGAAGGATTTTTGCAAATACAGACATAAAAAAGCCTTGCTACATCCCAATATAGCAAGGCTGCAATACTTATGCCTAAAATTGAATCATGATTAACTCATCTTCTCTTCTTTCCAAACAATTCAGAATGAGAACCAAGACGAAGTAATTCTACGACATCACCATCTATCCATATCAAAAGAAAGTCATCTTCTACATGACATTCCCAAAATCCCCTATAATCACCTTTAAGAATATGGGGCTTATTTTCTTTCGGGATTTCATTTCCTTCCACAAGTAAATTCAAAATCTTTTTTAAGGCTTCAACCTTTAGAGAATCTCGCTTATACTTTTTAAAATCCTTCTTAAATCTACTTGAATAGCGTAATTTTCTCATGCCTTCATCAAATCTGCCATCATTTCGTCAACACTATCATAGACTTGTTCTTTAGCCCATTTCTCCCCATTGTCATAAGCCTTTCTCCAAGCTTGTGCCTCCTTTATTGCCTCTATAGTTTTCTCATTAGGCTCGTAATCGCACTCTTCCTCCTTCGCCTGACATTTCTTTGCCAAACGCTCAGCATAGCTACGAATCTTTGCTATAAATTCGTCCACACCATATCCGACCGGAACATTTAAATTTAAATTTACTGTCTGCATAATGCTTATCTTTTCATATTCACACCGCAAAAGTAACGAAAAGATTTGGTATTAGCAAATAATCAGAAGATTTTCTGCAAAATATTTGGTATTAGCAAGAAATGCGCTTTCTAAAATGACAAGAATAATATCCATAAAAGATATGGATGCACGACATAAGGGGATGTGGACGTACGTCTATAGGGGATATCGACGTACGACCAAAGCGGTTGGGATGTGTGCTCCGTTTGTCATGCATCGACCTTGCGAGTCGTGCGCCATCTTCTCCGCATCGTACATTTCCTTCTGCACGAATTGGGGATGAATGATATACTTACCGTTCTCGTCTTTGCGGGGAGAGCGATGCTCTATGTAACCGATTGGCCCTGTAGCTCTTGGCATAATCTTATTGTTTAAATCGTGCGTATCAAATGATACGCACGACAAAGGTACTCAAAAAGTTTCAAACCACCTAATAAAAAGACCTAGAAGTTTGGAAATAAAGATAATAATGTGTATCTTTGCCTCCATGAAGCAAGCTATCGTTTATAACCTCACGGAGATGGTGAGGGAGCGGACACTCTTCACCAAACTGATGCTCACACTGCAAGGCAACTGCCAGATATAACTCCTCGACCAGCAAACCTTATCCCTCCAACCGGGCGACTTCCTCATCATGACACCCCAAGAGACGGCATCCATCTGCCAAATGAGCCCAGATTTCGAGGCGGAGTGCATCCTCGTGGATGAACAATTTGCCAGCGACGCCACCCTCTTCCACCTCAAAGATGACAAACAGAAGAGCGTGCCACAGTCAACGACCACGTCTCCTCTTTATTATATAAGGAGATATGCAATCTGCTGAAGCAATCGGATATGACGATGGGAGAAATCGCCGACAGCCTTCACTTTAGCGACCAGAGCGCATTGAGCAATTTCTTCAAGCTACGCTCCGGCATGTCGCCATTGGCATATCGGAATCAATAAGCAGATAGACCACCCTATTTTTCCTGCTTCTTATATGTAAAGCTTTCGACATCCACAAAGCCTCCCTTGTTCTTGGTAGCGTAATTGTAGATGCCAAAGCGAGTGCCCATGAAGAATCGCCTATAGTCGAATATCATTTTGAAGCCTCGGATGGCTTCCACCCAGTTCTTGCCATCCACGCTATAAGACAAGGTGACAAGGTCTTGATGAAGACGGAAATCACAACTCATCTTCAGATAGACCACCTTCGACTTCAGAGCCTGACGATACACTTCCTCTCGCTTCACATCAGTTACCACCTTATCCTCATCCGACAAGGCGACACTCTCCTTGCTTCCTACGATGAACGACCGCTTGCCTTCCTTCACGATGGAGAGCAGAGCCGCATCACCTTGGAAGGCAGCAAGACCAGCCACATCACCATCCTTCATCTTGCTCACATCCATCTTGACGATTCCCTCGCAAGCAGGTCCTTCCACACGATTGGTCAAAGTATTGGGAGCCATGAAGAGATTCTCTGCGATGCGAGAAGTCTTGAGGCGAAGGCAACCCTTGCGCTCTGTCAGCGACCAAGCCTCATCGTTCGGATTATGATTCCACTGCCATTGCAAGTCAAGCTTAGGACGAGAGAAATCATCACTATACACCACTCCCTTGCCGTCGTAGCCCAACACAGGCTTGGTCATCGTGAGAGGCACATCTCCATTCGCATCCCCAAGCATAGGCCATCCATCTTTCCAAGTGCATGGCTCCAAGGTGAGCACTCGTCCCACTCCCCCTCTGTCCTGGAAGATGATGCCATACCATTTGCCATCAGGAGCATCGACAATGGTACCTTGTCCGACACCCCCATAGCCAGCGAACTCGGTCTCCAAGATGACCTTCTTCTCATAAGCTCCCCGGATATGATCGGCACGATAACAGACTTCACGGCGAGGATGTCCCCCCGTCCACGAAATCATCAAGAGGTAGTACTTGCCATCATGCTTGATCATGCGAGAACCCTCCAACAAGTTTTTCTCCTCGGCATCTCGCTCAAAGAGGCGACAATGGCTACCTTCCACCACTGCCGTCAAGTCGGAATTGAGTTGCACCATCTCTCCTGTGGCATAGACGACATACGCCTTGTCATCATCATCAAAGAAGAGAGAGGCATCGTGGAAGTGAGGCAGACGGCTATGGACAGTCCACTCTCCCTCGATGTCATCAGCCGTGCAGATATAGGTTTCGCCACCAGGATGGTCATTTGGTGCAAAGAGCGCATAAAATTTGCCTCGATGATACTTCAAGGAAGTAGCCCACTGACCTCGACCATAGACCGTGCCATTCTTCATTTCATACTTAGGTGAGTCGGTCAACTTCGGGAAGATATAGTTGACGATTTCCCAGTTCACCAAATCCTTCGACTTCATGATAGGAGCGCCTGGCATCAAGTGCATCGTGGTACTCACCATATAGAAATTGTCGCCCACACGGATGACATCTGGGTCGGGAATGTCCGACCAAGCCATTGGATTCTGGAAGGTTGTCGTAGTCTGTTGGGATTTCACGATTGTTTGTTGCGCCATTCCACTTTGCGCACAGATAGGCATAGCAGAACTCATGCCACCCAACAATACGGACTGTCTCTTATACACATCTCCGAGCCCACGAGACTACGCTGCATCTCGT
>OWJF01000761.1_pt1 | contig 15771 bp, 17 predicted proteins | sample 1732941 | NCBI WGS metagenome assembly OWJF01 (sample SAMN05065770, study PRJEB22554) | human gut metagenome | biome: ENVO:2100002; feature: ENVO:00000062; material: ENVO:00002003 | host: Homo sapiens | place: USA
CTTTCATATTTATAGTTATTAAACATCTGCATAAATAGTATAGTTTTCAAAATTGTCGGAGATAGATATAAGAGCATTTATGTATTCCTTGGTCTTTTTAAGTAATTGCTCGTATGTTCCCCAACCATTAGAAGGATTGAATTGCTTGAAGAAATCCTTTTTTTCTAACAATCTTCTGTAACACTTCATAACATCTTCTAAGTAATCCATATTAGGTATGGATATTCCAAGATTATCTTTTGGATGCCATAGAAAATCATATAGAGTTGCAAATATATCTTGTGTTTTAGGAGTACACTGACTAATAATCTTACATTTAATAGCCATTTCTGTAAGATTATGAGTAAGATTTAAGTGAAAATAAGTGTCACTTTCATAAGTACTCTCCTTAATATCATCAGGATTAATATCAGGAAAATGAGTTAATACTTCCTGCTTGGTAGTAAGTTCTTTAGTCTCACCATTATCTCTAACATAAACTCCAGTACCTCTGTGAAGTACAGGAGTCTTACTATAAATGTATAAATCTAAACTCATTGTCTATCCTTTTTTTGATAATAAATCAATCTTATCTTTTATATAAAAAATTGCTTTTTGCAAATCTTCTATAGCCTTAGTTGTATCATCATAGCCTTGTTCAGATTTATGTCCAGCCCTAAGAAGATATTTTACAGCATTACCAGTATCAAAGTCCAAGTGTCGTGTAATATCTATTACTTCTACACCACAAAGCTCTTTTAAATAAGAGTAATGAGAGGGATGATTGACTTTATCCTTTGAAGTAGAGTCTTTTTGCTTAGGAGCAGACTCTTGGGAATGAGTACTATTGTAAAGTTTTTCAAGATTAGAGACTTCATCCTGTAACTGCTTTACTTCTGGTAAAATAGACTTTACACATATATAAGTATTAATGGCAAAGGTGTCTCTATTGGGTTTTATTACAACAGCAGAGATTTTGTTAACTAAATCCTTTATTTTCTGTATTTCTTGTTTCATTGCTTTGTGAATTTGTTTTGTGAGAGAAATGATAATTGATGATAAGCCTTGCTAAGCCTCTCTGAGCCTTTCTATGCCTTTTAATTAAGAAAGAGATAGAGGAGAGAGAGAATGAAAGAGGGGAAAAGATGAAAGGCTTTTATTAAGAGTCTTGATTGGTGTTGACTATCAGCCAGTCAGCAGAATGTTCATAAGGAACACCTTCTTTGTAATTAATGCTCCAAGGATAAGACTTACGCATAGCAATGCGTAAGGTTTCAATATCAGCAAGTTTTGCTCTAATAGCATCTACAGCCTTTATACATCTTAAGTTGTTAAGATCAACAGAAGGAGTCTTCTTATCATTCTTGTTATAACCAAAACATTCAGTAGCCTTGTCAACAACCTCAGACCACCTCTCAGAGAGAGAATGAAGGTCATAAGTAGAGAAAAGGTCAGTAGGGTCTTTGTGAAGAGTCTGTTTCATGTCATGGCAGCACTGGGAGAATGTGACAGATGCAATCTGAAGCATAATAGAAATGTAATGAAGAGCCGCAAGACAATCAAGATGCTGCATCTTGGCATTCCTAAAGGAAATATACAAAGCATGATGAAGTTCTTCCTCTTCCTTTTCAAACTGTTCTTCAATATTGTCAGAAAGAATATTCATATACCTAATGTTCTGACTGCTGACAGCCATAAGACTATCAGGAAGAGCCTCCAGCTGTTTACCAATCCTGTTAATAGACTGCTTGTTAAGATGACGATAGAAAAACTTTTCAGCCTTTATATCATTAATATAATCCAAATAAGCATACCTTGCCATAGTGATGGAAGGTAGGCAACAATACTGGAAGTATCTCCAGATAGTGATTAAATCTTCGTCTGTTATAACCATAATAAATTAATGTTTCCAAAATTGACCAACCTCTTCTTCAGCAGGAAGAGGAAGTCTGTGACAATACTTTGCTCCAACAGTTTCCATGAAATGCTTTGTTGCAGCAACAACCTCAGAAGTGAGTTCCTTAGGACATTCTTCACAAATTTCATCATGCACAGGGACACAGAACTTAACCTTATTCTGATAACCCTTGTCAAGAATCCAAATGTAAAGAGCATAAGTAAACTCCTTGAAAATGACAGCACCAAGACCTTGGGTTGTGCTATTGACACTGTTTTTGTCATACTTGTTTCTTGCAGCAAAGTGCTCATTGGCTTCTTCAGTTCTTGGCAATCCAGCAGCTTTTCTTTCCCTATATTCATCCCAAAATTCAGTAGAGTGTTGTCTTTTAATCCACTTCTGCCAATCCCACCAACGAGAAATATGCCCAGTTTCACGACATACTCTGATTATGCCAGTGGACTCAGTATACTTTTTGCATTGTTCTTGATATTTTGTAGCACCAGCAAAACCCTTCTTGTAGTTTTCTTCAATCTGCATAGCCTCTTCTTTAGGCATACCATAGTTGCCTACAAGAGTAGCCCAATTACCAAGGAAAGCAAAAGTAAACTCAGGTCCCTTTGCAGATTGTCTTAAATCATGATATTCTTTTTTGATTTTTTTAATATCAATATCACGAGGAATCTTGTCAGGATAGATAAGCCAAGCTACATAGCTGTGCATGTCATAACCCTTTTCAAAAACCTCAAGCATACCCTTGTCTCCAGATAGACTTGCAAGAAGTCTTGACTCCTCACTGTTATAGTCTATAGAGATAAAGTCATTGCCTTCTTCTGCTATAAAGCAAGAACGGACTTCATCAGTGTTAGGAAGATTCTGAATTTGAGGATAAGCACAAACCTCTTCAGGATGACTCTTTCTTGGCTGTAAAGGAAGATCTTTGAGAGAAGCTAAATCCTCATTCTGCTTTTGTGAACCACAAGAAAGTCTGCCAGTGACAGTATCAAGTTGACGGAATTCAGTATGAATCCTTTTAGTCTTAGGATTGATAGCATTGATATATTGTGGACCATAGGTAGAACAAAGCTTTTCAAGGCGTGAAAGTTCAAGGTATAAGGCAGAGAACTCAGGATTGACATGCTTTTGTTTCTTAACCAGATCAGCACCTTTGCTTTCAGTCTCCTCCTTCTTCTCTTTATTCCAACCCTTAGTGTTGTAGCCCAGGAATTTCAAGAGAGGGACCACATCATCAGTACTATTCCAATTGATGCTGCACTTAGACTTGTCAGAGGTATCAACCTCTTCAAAGAGGTCAAGTTGAATAGTGTTTCTGATGAAATCCTTATTGCCGAGATTAACAACAAAAGCATTAAGTTTGTCCTTGACTTTCTGCAAGTCACTACAATTACGTTTGTAGATGCTTAGCCACTTGGCTTCATCAATTTTTACACCACAATACTCAAAATAAGCAATAGGAAGAACAGCACTGCACTCAATCTTTAAGGCAGGCATGGCATTTATTGACTTGAAGTAAGCTACCTGTGCATTCATGATGTCTGCAAGATGAACAACATCATTGGCACCATAGACAATGACTTCTTCAGTAATGCCAACATACTTAATCTTACCACGGACAGACTTATCAATATTAACACCAAGATACTTATAGCCAATGGCATCAAGAGCAAAACTAAGTTCATAATAAGTTCGGCTTGGACAATTCTTCTTGGCTTTAGAAGTCTTGATATGATAAGGAAAGTCATATTTTTGTTCCTCATATTCCTCTGGAGAAACAGGGATTCTTGGGAAGCCAAAGTATCTAAGCATTTCAGCAATCATAGTGTCATAACATCTACGAATAAAGATGCCTAAAGCCATAAGCATCTTGGCATCATACTTAAGATTTTGTCCAACAAGAAAGCCTTGTTCAATGACATCTTTATAAAGAAGAGGATCTATTGTAGTACAGTCAACTACAACTTGTGTAGTCTTGTCCATACTACCAAACTGCATAAGAAGAACCTTAGCAATGTGACAATCAAGTCCTGTACCCTCAGTATCAAACTGAAAGATTTTCCAGGACTTGATAAGAGCTACAGACTCTTCTACAGACATAGATTGAAAGCTATCACTTTCAAATAGAGTTTTTTGATTAGATACAAAATAAATCATTCTTTACTATAAGCTATCAGTTCCTTGAAATCAAGAACATACTTGTAGTCATTAAAGAACTTAGAGCCAAGTATGCCATGAATGGTGACACCAGTCTCCTTTTTAATAGAATTGAATACTCCAGACATATCCTGAATGACAAAGGCATACTCATAAATCTTGTCTTTGTAAGACATGGCAAAGGTGCATACACCTTCAGCCTTCTGACCGTTGCCTTCAATGCCAGTAACAGTATTCTCAACATCGCACACTATTCTGTGATTAAGATTCTTGAGATAAGAGCTGTCAATGATACAATTATTAGAGCCAGTGTCAAGAAGAAAATTGATTTTCCTGCTGCCTTGATAGAATGTGACTACAGGAAGTTCAGCCAAGTCAATACTGTTCTTGAAAGACATGGCATTAGGATGAATATCGAGGAATTTGTTGATTATTTTTTTGAGCATAGTGATGATTTTTTGATTAATGAGTGATGAGCCTCTTTGAGCCTTTCTAGGCCTCTTTAAGCCTTAGCTTACTAAGTCTTACTGAGCCTTGCTGAGCCTATTTAGGCATTTCTAAGCCTTTAGGGTAAAGAGACTTTAATTATTATTTGTTTTTCTTTTATTTATTTTTTCTTATTTTGTTCGGTATTTGTCAGAGCCAGTGCCTAAACCACCTCTGTCTTCATTGTTAAGCTCATCTACTTTGACAAGTTCAATCTTTGGAGAGAAGAGCCAACGAAGTTTCTGCCAAATAGTGGCTTTCTGTGAGAGCTGAATTTGAAACTGAGCAATAGGAGTGCCTTTAGGAATGGTAATACTGCGAGTGGCAAGGGCAGGGAACTTCCAAACATCATTAGGACCACAGTAACTATTATCAATAATGCCTACTGAGTTTGCCAAGAGAATGCCCCATTTCTTGAATGTGGAACTACGAGGATAGACCTTAGCCTCAAAGCCTTTAGGAAGCTCAATGACAACACCAAGGTCGAGGAGAGCATACTGGAATGATACTTCACCTACTCTTTCTATGACCTTGTTATTGCCTTTGTACTTGCTATATTTCTTGATACTGGGACCTTTGAGAATATATTCCTCAGAAGTCATGAGGTCAATACAATCGCCTACTTTGAGGATTTCAGGCATACAGCCCGAAGTGATTTCTTTTATTTTGATTTTCATATTTTTGTTTGTTTATTATTATTAATTAAGCCTTACTAAGCCTTACTGAGCATCTTTAAGCCTTTGGGGATTTTAATAAGCCTAACTAGGCCTCTTTGAGCCTTTCTAAGTCATTGGGTAGAAAAGACTGATTGATGCTGTAGGAATAGGCTTGTGATATTAGTTAATTTAGGGGAATCATTATCTGAGATGGATTCTACTTTATAAAACTGTTGATTGGTGAGAGGACTACCAAGACCTCCAAGCTCCTGATCATAATGACCAAGTTTGACAAAATCAAGGTATTTGATAATACCTATTTTGTCTTTAGGAATCATGTCAAGACCACAATACCATGCAGTCTTTACTCTTTGATGAGCATACATGAATAATTCTATAAGAGAATCAATGTCATGCTCACCACCAAGAAGACAGAGACATGTAATACCTTGGTGTTGGTCAAGGAGAGACTGAAGTTCCTGTATAGAGAGAGGAGTACCTTTGTCTTCCCACAACTCTCTGGAATGACATCCTTGACAATGAATAGTACAACCTGAGATAGAGATGCCAAGGGATATTTCCCCTGGCACCTCACTGAATACTTCTTTACAATAAATATACTTTAGCATACTTCATTCTTTTTAGCAAACATACGAAAACCACCTTCCTGCTGACGACTTTCAGACCATGACTTCATAGGCTTTAGATAGCCTATGACACGAGTCCATAAAGTAGTATTATGGCTACCACACTTAGGACAGACATGGAAAGGATGCTTGGCAATGAACTTACAATCATCACACTGAGTCTGAGGGACATTGAAAGTAATGTAATTGTTGCCAACCTTGACAGAATACTCAAGCAGTTTAGTGTATTGTTCCTTGGAAAGATTGTCTTCAAGATTAAGATGAGAAGCCTGTCCACCATCAATGGATTGGGCAATCTGACCACCCTGCATGGCAATTTTATCAAGGATAGAAGTGCTGTCATGAGCATCATAGATGTAGGAATTATACAGATTCTCATCAGAAGGAACCCAATAGCCATCCTGCTTGTCCCAATTATAATTCTTCACACCAAGGCTCTCAGCAGGAACTAACTCCAAATTGAACATGAACTTCTTAGAAGAGTGCTGTTTATTGTACTGCTTGATGATATTAAGAACCCATGATGCAAAATCAAGATACTCCTTGTTGTTGCTAACAGTAAGCCCAAGGAACCTTGCAGCTTCATTAATACCATTGATACCAATGGTGCAATAGAGTCTATCAAAATTAATGTAACCAGCTTTGGTCTGAGGGAACATGCCATGAGCATCCATATGGTAAAGACCAGTCTTGTAAGCACGCTGATAATCATAGACTCTGAGAAGAATGTTTTCAAGATAATCCTTTATAAAAGAAGTGTTTTCTCTCCATCCACCATGTTGTTTTATACCATAACTTCTATTACAGTCTTGAATAATTCTATTGAGATTGAGAGTCATGACATTGCAAGAGCCTGTCTGTACACCAGTAAGACCAGTGGTAGAAGAGAATGTATTGTCAGTGACCTCATTGCGGAGTCTACAGCAAGAAGAGATACTGTCAGCATTCTTTGAGAGATAGACAAAAAAGGAATCACCTTCTGCCCACTGAGTAGTAATGAAGTCTTTATACTCCTTGTCAAGAACATCATTGTCATCAGTAAGACAACATACTGTAATGACAGGGAAAGTAAGCAAGGTTTCAGTACGCTCTTTATTAAGCCACTTCATATATCTCTTTTGTAACCAATTGACAGCATTCCAATTAGGTTTGGAGCCATCAGGGAAACAAAAATCATCAAACATGGCATGCCAATAGTAGCTGTCAAAGACATTAAAGTTAGTGAATGGTGATTGATAGCCACGATTGCCAGCAGGCTGATTAAGATAATGAGTGACAGACTGAAAGAACTGATCAATAGTCTGACCTATGGTCTTAGGTTCAAGACAATGTTCACTGGTAACTATGACATCTTCCTTGAGATAGTACTCCTTGCCCCATTCCTTTTCACAGAAATAAGAGAAGAAGTTGAAGAACTCACCATAAGCTCCAGCACCCTTCTTCTGTGCAGACAAGAGGAATATAAGATTCTGAAACTGACCACAGAAGGAACTAAGATGATGAGGAGCATGATTCTTTGTACCATCAATATTGTCAGTACCATCAACAAGCAGGGGATAGAGGGTATAGGCACTACAATAAGGCTTGAGAATAGGACAGCTCTCATCATGCTGGTAGAGAATGTGATGCTTAAGGTCCTTAGTATACTGGTCTCTATAAGGAGAATTAATCTCAGCAAGAAGTTCCTTCATCTGAGAACGCTGTACTATGCGAGAAGTGTCTTTATAAAGTTCACCTTCAAGAGTAGCAGCATTCTTATTGATGGTATTGGCATTGTCATCAGTATTAGAAAGATTGGTAGCAGAGGATTCAGAAGCATTATACTTGTGAATATACTGTACCTTATCCTTAATAATACGAGCTTCAGTATGTTTCTTTCTATAGAGCATGTAAGCCTTGCCTACAGGGAACCAACGCTTACAAAGATACTTCTCAACCTTATTCTGAATGTCTTCTACAGATATGTCCTCAGATACTTCTTTCTCAATGTTGTCAAGAAATACTGAGATGTCCTTTTTATCCTTTTCAGAAAGTGGGAAGTGGCAAGCCTGGAATGCCTTGAGCATAGCAGACTTAATCTTTTCTGTTGAAAACTCTTCTTTGGAGCCATTGCGTTTAATTACAAACATTTCATATTGTATTATGCAGTTAAAAAATTAATAATTGGGTGGAGTGAGGGGAGAGACTTCTTTTACTAAGCCTTGCTAAGCCTCTCTAAGCCTTTTTAAGTTCTTTTTTTTGAAGGCTTTCTAATCTTTTAGCTTTAGGCAGGTGATAGTATTGATGCCATCCTTATCAATGCCTACTGGGACAGTGGGACGGAGATTGAGATAGCCTTGCAGTTCCTTACCTATTTCAAATGGGTCTCTATATTCCTTACCTTCTTTGTCAATAAGAGTGCCTTTAGCCCTTGTGAGAGGGAACTCCCATACAAGAGGAGTAAGAGATTCCTTGTTGACAACAATAAAGCGATAGTCTTCAAGAGTGAAGTCCTTGAAGTAAGGATCGTTAGACATGTTAGCTTTGAGAATGCGCCAATACAGCCTTGCCTGTATCATGTAAGACCATTGCTCAAAGCTGTCTTGAAAATCCCACTCTTTATGTCCACTGGTCTTGAGGTCAATGGGATATATCTTCTTTTCCTCATAATCAACAACAGCCAAGTCCATCATACATCTGTAGCATACACTTTCAAACTTAGCACGGAACTTAAGCTGATAGTATCTCTTGACAGGAGACATGGGGTCATTGTCAGCAAAGTAGCCTTGAGTGGCAGGAGAAGTCTTGAGAGCTTGAACCATCTTAATGACTTTATCATAAGTAGGTCTGTCCACAACAGTTTTAGTACCTGCCTGTGTTATAAGATTATAATACATAGCAACTCTTTCAGACAGAACTCTCACTCTTGTTTCATCTCTCCAATTTTTTTGCCATCCTACTTCATTAATCACAGAAAGAATAACATCATTTGGGATATATGAAAATAGCTCATAGGAATCATGATACTTCTCATATAACATTTTAGCTACCAACTGCTCCTTATCACCAATAGAAGGAAAGTCAGCAACATAATACAAGTTATCAAACTCTTCTTGTGAACCAGTGATAAGACAGTCAACCATAGAACCCTCTAACAATGACTGAGTAGAGATATGGTCAAAAAGATGGTCAAGTTTGTTAAAGCCTTCACGCTCAAATTTGGCAAGAGTAGAATAACTAAGAGCTGGGTCTGCTCTATAAGTAGATTCATCTACTTGCCAGGAAATGTCTTTTAATTCTTTAGGAATGTTCATTGGGATTGAATTTTTTTAATAACTAAGTCTAACTAAGCCTTTCTAAGCCTTTCTGAGCCAGTAGTAATTAAGCTTGTTGAACCTTATATTTAGCAACTGAGCCTTACTGAGCCTTTTTAAGCTGACTAAGTCATTGATTGTAATCAGGCTTCTTTGGGCTTTTGAGACAAATCTTGAATAATGCTGATGGCTTGAAGAAGCTGCTTCTTGGTGTAAATCTCGAAGTAAATGCTCTTAGGATGATTATCTTCCAGCCACTTGCGGAACATCTTCTTTTTGAGATAGAAGCAATCATTCTCCATGCCTTTAGCTTCAATGATAACAAGATATTCATTCTGCTTAAACACAAAGTCGGGAGTATAGGTAATGTTTATAATCTTCTTACTTTCAAGTTTAAGCATTCTTGTTGCTTTATTCTCATCATAGAAAGGTACTGTAGGTCGGAAGCCTTGCCATAGAATGAATTTACGAGGCTCATATTCTATAGGGAAGCCTTGCTCCTTAAGAGTCTGATAAATCATCTTTTCAAGCTTTGACTTGAAAGAGATGCCATCATACTCTAAAGGAGAGGCATTCTTAATCTTCTTATTTTCGTGAAGACTTATTGACATTGTGGTTGTGCTGAAGCTTCTTGATAATTTTATTAAGAGCAGTTATCTTATTATCCATTTGCTTGATTTTGCGAGCAAAAGTTTCAAGGGTAGACATAATCATTTGTGCTGTTTCAAGACAATCATCATCTGGTGTGTCAGTGTCTTTATCCTCAACCTCCTTTTCTACAATGACTTCCTGCTTAAGAAGCAAAGGAATGAGGTCTGGGATAAACTTACACTCAAGATGATGATGACGAGTGTGACCATCTTCTGTGTCTTTTGTGAAATCCATTTCAATAATGTCGCCAAACTTAAGCTCTTCGTTAGAGTTTTTTAAAAAATACTTTTTCATTGTTCTTTTTTTTTTGTTTTTGATTAAATTTTTATTAAGCCTTACTAAGCCTTTTTGAGCCTTTATGAGCTTTTGATTGAAATTTTGATTATTACTTTTTACTTAATTTGTTTCATACCATTGTATGCCATAGCCATTCTGTCCTATGAGAATGTTATTGATGTGATGCCATAGGGAAGAAGGCATAGGTTGATGGTTTTGTATGTACCATGAAAGAGGTTTGGTCTTTAGGATGTGATTGTATCTGCTATTGATGCAAGATGCAAGGCTTTGAGCCTCAGACCCCATGAGGACATAGACAATACCATTGGTATGAGAAGAGAGGTTAGTGAGAAAAGACCTGATGAAAGGTTGCCACAATGAAATGTGAGACCCAGTCTTGCCAGCAATACAGGAAAGTGCAGCATTGAGCATAAGCACTCCCTGTGACTCCCACTTCTCCAAACTCGGGTCAAAGTTAATGCTTCCATGAGGAAGAGAAAAGTCAATAACAGACTCCATAAGAACTTCTAAGTAAGGAGAAAAGTGAGAGGGTGAGGTAGAAGGGTCCTGTCCAATAATGACAACTCTAAGACTGGACAACGGACATAAGGTAAAAGCCTTGAATATATCCTTAATACAAGGATATATAACCTGTCTGGAAGCTGCAAGTCTTTTGAGTATGGCATTGGCATCATTCAGGTTAATGACCTTACACCAATCGCCAAAATACTGTTGTATTGTCATTCTGCTATCTCATCAATATTAGCAAGTGCTACATTAAGAAGTTCTTCATTTGTTGTGGAAACAGACGGTGCATTGACCTTTTGAAGAGTAAATGGGAACTCACCTATATCCACTTTGATATTGAAGGACTCATAGGTTGAAGGAAACAGGGGATTGCTGTATATATGAGGAGCATCATACCTGTTTCTAAGAGCATTGGGGATTATCTGATTGATAATGTATCGTGTGAGAGAATCAGCCTTAACAGTAAATACAGACGGAGAAACCCTTAGGATAGGTTGAGTGAACTTATACACAAAAGATTTGTCAGGATTGTCCTGCTGTACCTTCTCAATCCGCCATGACATAATCATGACAGGCATGAGGTTCTTATTGAAGATAGCTCCACATGTACCATAATAATAGTTTTTGTCTTGAGTATCTAATGGTATTTTTACAAGACGTGCTCTATTAAATATATTTATCAATATATTACGCATCTTAGAAGACAGTGTCTTGAAATCAGATTCTGTACCTGTATAATTAAGACATGCTGTAAAAGAATCTACCTCATCAGGTGTGACAGGTAGGTTACAATTAGACAGTTTTCCAAGCATAAATACAGGAAGCTCAAAGACATCCTTGAATATAGGGACATTCATATACTGAAAATTATGAATTACATTGTTCCTAAAAGGAAAGATAGAGTCTTGAAAGTATCCTTCAAAGCATCTTTGGATTATATATTTTAAATCTCTCATCAGCTTTGAGTTTTGAACAACATGTTCTGAGAATCATACTCAGTGAAGAACGGAAGGTCATAAGGGATGACTGGATTGAGAGAATTAGCAATAAAATTGGTAAAGAGATTTACCATAAGAGAGCCAATCATACAAGCAAGATAAGTGGTCTGCTTCATTGAACATACAGTATGTTCTGCCTGGAAATCAGAGAAGAGAAACTCAGTTTCATACCTATCCATACTAACTTTATCATCACCTTGAATGCAGAAAATCTGTAAGGTGTCAATGGACAATCTACCATCAAGGAAGAGACATTTAGCCCTACTGTCAGGAGTCAAGGTCTGTATATGTCTTTTCCAAGAATTGTAGAAAGTCTTGCGTGCAGCCATGTTGTCAAATCCACAAATCATGATGTCACCAGCCTCAGTGCTGTCAGTGAACTTACTTGAAACAGCATTGACCTGCCTGGCTAATGTGTAGGCAGAAATCATAGAAGCTATAGCATCAACCTTACATTGTCCAATATCATTGGTGCTGTAGAGCTGTCCTGCCATATTGACTCTTTCTACAACATCATCATCATAGAGAGTGATATTGGCAGGAGCCATGCGTGCAAGCTGAAAAGCCACATTAGAACCAATACCTCCTATGCCAGCAATAATGACACGAGACTTCTGTATTTCATCAAACCATGATGCACCAGAGAAACGAGTAGTAGCTTCATCAACAAGGAGAGAGGGAGAATTGAGAGGAAGAGGATTAGAGGTATGTTCTGTAGGGGGAGTAGGGAAAATAGGTTCTGTAGGGAATGTAGGTTCTACAGAAGAGGTTTCTGTAGATTCTGCTTCATCCATGTCCCCAAGAAGAGATCCTATATCTAAATCATCATTTCCTTCTCCTTGATTTTCATCATAATAATTCTCTTCTGGTATTTCTTCAAATTCAGGATCTAAGATACCATCATCTTCAGTGATACCATTTTCTTCAAGAATATCGTTTACATCATTATCAGTAATATTGAGAGAAGTAGTCTCATTATTGTTTGAATTATTAATATCATTTGTTTCCATAAGCTATACAATATATTGGTAAAGGGTATCGATGTATTGCTGTATATAAGGATTATCATCAACATATTCAGAAAGTTCGTCAACAATAGATTGTGCAATAACACTTGTAAATATGTCATACTCATCATACATATAAGAAGGAATATCAGGCTCATCATAGTGGTCAAGAGTGAACTGTATGATGAAATCACGCCATTCACAGAAGGCATTGGGAATACTGTCTACAGTAGCAGGCTTACCAAAGATGCGCTGATAAACATTAAACATGTGACGTGTAATCCAATGCTTGAAGTTGAAGTTCTTAGGATCGAGAATGAGATTAAGAGTGACTATGTGAACCACAGCTTCATGAATCTTCTTAGGATTAGGAGTCCAGTCATACTCAGTCTCTGTTTTATCAGTATCCTGTTTAGGAGTGTCCTTGAAATCAAGAGAAGTCTGCTGTGGAACAGTATTGTTTCTTATATCCTTAGGGTGAAGCCATTCAAAGAACTGAGTATCACCAGTTTCAGACTTTAGATTGAAACCATTAGTCTGTTGAGAGACAACAGAAGTCTTTACAGCATCTTTCTTCTTAAGTTCAATCTCTGCAAAACGAGTGTCAAGATAAGACAGAGTATTAGGGACTTCATGACGTTCAACCTGTAAGTCAAAATACTCAATATACTCCTTGTCAACAATCTTAGTCAACTCAGTAGAGTCATTGCTGATAGTCTTGGAACCATTGCCAAAGAACTCATAAGAAGTGCCAAGAGACTTGACAGTAACTTCAGACTTAGACTGTACCTTACGAGTAATGCGTGCAACATAGGTACCCTTGGTATCAACAACAAGAGACACAAAACAGTTGGTGTCATTGCCTTCCTGCTGAAGCATAAGATTGTCCTGACCACTGAAGAAGGCACCTAAGGCATGATGAGAATGTATCAAGCCAGTGTCACAGTCAAACAGCTCAATATTCTGAGCCATATAAGCTGTAACATCTTCAGACATGTGGAACTCAGTCCATCCAGATGTGCCTAAGTCCATAGGATAGAAATCAGCACAAGTGATGACTAAATCATTATTCTCAAAAGAACCTTCATGAGAAAAGAAAAGAACTCCAGACCATTCAGTAGTGGGAAATTTGCGGATAAGATACCTAATCTTTTCCTCTACACTTTGAGGAACAATGAGTTTATATGTAGACTGTCCTTTTACAAGTTTGAGGGGAGTCTTGGGTTGTGTTGTTATTGTTGTGTTCATTTTTATATCTATAATTAATTACTTTGAGAATGTTCTTCAGTATATCCATAGCCATACAATGATGTATGACAGTGACAGGAAAGAACTCATTAATAGAAGATTCAGTAATAGTAGTAAGAATGCGTTTGCCTTTAAAGACAAGTACAAACTTACCTTTATAGTGATTTAAGTTTTGTAAATTTGTATTGTTTCTTGTAACATAAAACTTTCCATCAGAGACAACAAGAGAGGTAAACAAATTACTGTCAACAAGTTTTTGCTTAATAAATTCAGTAGTGTAAACAGTATTGCAATAACTGATGAAAGCATTGCTTATATCAATGATGAACTTATAGAAAGGCATGCCACAAATAAACTGACCATTACGGAAACTAAGAGAAAGATGTCCATGAGTAAGATAATACTGTATGAACTTCTTCTTCCTAAAATCAGTAAAGAAAACAGGGTATATGAAACCAGACATATTGAAATTGTAATCAGTATAATTAGGAGCTATAGTAGACTTTCCTATATTCTCCATTCTGCGCCAAGGACCTCCAGAGATAGACTCAACAGTGACATACATGGAAAGTTCCTGACAGAAGAGCATCCATTCAGCAATGTCACAATCAGTCTTAAGAGTGTTGATAGTGTTTCTGATAGGTCCATTACCAAGGCAAGGGTTTTCAAATCGGGTAAAATCATCTTTAGGAATACTTCTTATATGACTGTGCATATAGTTGTTAAGGAACTGTTCTTGAGAATAGGTAGCCCTGTTGAGCTGAAAGCCAGAGAACTCAAAAGGAATGAGACCTTTATCATCGATTTCAATCTTGGCATAGAGGTCTTGAATGTGAACAAACTTGTTATACTCATTGGTGACAGTGACACTAGGCCACCAAACATAGATAAGATAATAAGAAGAGTCTGCTTTAGCCTGAATATCAACATACTGCTCACCAAAGAAGTTCTTGAAGACCTCATATATATCACAAACCTCTTGATGATCAGGATTAGGGATAGGAGTTGCTGAATGTTGCATACTAATTATTTTAAAAACAAAAATAAAGGGAGCAAAGACAGATGTCCCTACTCCCAATGACCAAAACGGAAATATAAAGTTATGTTTTACAGACCAAGGTCATCAATGATGTCATCAATGTCATCATCGTCAATGAGATTGTCAGAGGTTGCAGTACTCTGACCTTGAGCAATAAGCTTATCAATGTCCTCTGGCTCACCACTCGTAGTTATGACAAGCTTATGAATGTTTCTTTCCAGCTTCTGCAAGTCAGAAACAGAGAGCATGCCTTCATTGACAAGAAGACTGATGTGCATAAAGAGAGTACTGTCAACAGACAGAATTGTAGCTTTAGGAGTGAGGAAAGTCTCAGATTCCTTAGATTGATTGAGCTGTTCAGACTGTTCAGACACTATAGGTTCATTCTTAGGCTGCTCAATATTGTCAGTCTTAGGAGCCTCAGACTTCTTGATATTAGCCTCAATGAATTTAATAAGGTCAAGAGTAGGAACCTGAGTGAAATTTCTACCAAACTCAATCTTAACAGCATTCTCCAGAGAGTTCTGCTTGATGAGGTTATAAGCCTCCTTACGACTAAGAACACCAGAAGCAATGTTCTTCTTAGTATTGGTGAGAAGAATGACAAGATTGTTGGTAGGCTGACCCTTATACATTACATTCTGTGGAAGCTGGGTGTCATCGCTAAGAAGCTGGGTTTTAGAGATGCCTTCAGTAAAAGTCATGCCACTAAAATCAATGCCAGCAGCACGAAGATCAGTCTTAAGTTCGCCAAGAGTTGTGGCACTAGTTGTAATCTTACTTCTCTTCTGAGTTTTAGTATTTGCAATAAGAATTTCTCTTTCCATAATTTTTCTTTTGTTAATTGCTGTCTCTTATACACATCTCCGAGCCCACGAGACTACGCTGCATCTC
>OWJF01000790.1_pt1 | contig 15335 bp, 9 predicted proteins | sample 1732941 | NCBI WGS metagenome assembly OWJF01 (sample SAMN05065770, study PRJEB22554) | human gut metagenome | biome: ENVO:2100002; feature: ENVO:00000062; material: ENVO:00002003 | host: Homo sapiens | place: USA
GAATGGCGGTGTGGCTGTTGGAGCTGCCCTCGCGGGTGATGAAGCCCAGCAGCAGACTCTTATCCATCCGGACCGTCTCGGAGGGGGCGAGGTCTTCGGCCACAAGGATGCTGGGCTCGGTGCCCTGCAAAGAGGCGTTGTCCACCCCCTGCAAAATGTCCAGCATGGCCTGTGCAATGTCGATGACGTCTGCGCTGCGGGCCTGAAGATAGGGGTCATCCATGGCCGCGAAGACGGCGGCCTGATTGTCGCCCGCAGTCTTGACGGCGTACTCCGCGCACTTGTGCTGGCCGTTGATGATCTCCTTGATGGTGTCCACGAAGTCGTCGTCGTCCAGCATCATGGCGTGGATGTTGAACACCTCGGCGATGTCCTCGCCCGCCTCGTCCAGTGCCTTTTCGTACAGGGCGGTCTGCTGGTCGATGGCCTTGGCGCGGGCCGCTTCAAAGCGGGCCTCCTCGGCAGCGGGGTCGGCCGCGTCTGCCGTGGAGATCACCGTATTTTTTTTCTTGTAAAGTTTCAGTTTGCCGATCGCGATCCCATTCAGGATGCTTTTGCCGGTGCCTACCTGCATCGTTCATTTCTCCTTCTCATCAAAATGTTCCATTGTGCGAAAAAGCCCCCGCAGGGAGTTCCCGCAAGGGCTTTGGTTCGCTGGTGGTCAGACGTTCTCGCTCAGGAACTTCTGGATCGCTTCTGCTGCGGCGTCCTCGTCCTCACCCTCGACCTTGATGGTGACGGTCTCGCCCTGCTTGACGCCCATGCCCATCAGGGCCATCAGCTTGCGCAGGTCGCAGGTCTTGCCGTTCTTCTCAAGGGTCGCGGTGCTGGAAAAGCCCTTGACGACCTTGACCAGAAGCCCGGCGGGGCGTGCGTGGATGCCACAGGCATCCTTGACGGTGTACTGGAATTCCTTCATGCTCATTTCTCCTTACCGGTATCCCTTATCATCATCTTAAAAATCCGGGGCCGTTGGCCGCGCCGGACGCAGCCGATCTTGCTGCGGGATATCCTGCCTCTATTATAAACCCGGATCGTTCATTTTTCACCATTTCATTTCGCTGATTTTTATACGGTTTTTTTGGTATAGTTCAACAGAATTTTTTGTGGAAAATTTTCAACAGAGATTATTCGACGGGATACCCCTCTGCGTCGAGGGGAAGATCGGTGTAGCTGTAATCTTCACCGGAGGTCTGCTGGGCCTGATCGGCGGCGGAAAGCTCTTCGTCGTGGCGCTCGCCCCAGTCGCCGCTGTAGTCCTCGCCGGAGGTCTGCTGCGCTTGGTCGGAAGCGCCCAGCTCCTCGTCATGCCGCTCGCCCCAATCGCCGCTGTAATCCTCGCCGGAGACCTCCTCGGCGGGGGTCTCCTCGCTGAGCGCTGCGCTCTGGGCGTCTTTGATGCCGGTGACGGTGCCGGAGGGCTTCTCCAATAAGTACGCCCCGATGGCCTTTTTCCGGTAGACCAGCAGCACGCCATACTGGCTCAGATCGCCCTTGCTGGCGGCGGGGATAAGAGCCGTCCACTTTTCGACAGTTTTTCCTTTGTAGCGGGCAAGGTCGAGCCCGCTCTGCTGCACCACGCCGTTGAAGGCCGAGAAGCTGTCGTCCCACTTGCGGGGGATCTTGACCTTATCCGCCGTGATGGACGCGCCGTCCACATCCAGCCCGTAGCCCATGAACCACGTCTGGATATCCTGTGCACTCTCGATCTTGTTCACGCTGGCCGAAACGCTGACTGTGCGGGTGCTGATGTACCGCCCCAGCAGAGCGCTGAATGCCACCAGCGCACAGCACATGGCCCCGATGCCGAATTTCTTCAAACTTGCTTTGTTCAGTGTGACCACAAACATGCCCATGCCTCCCACCCTTGTTTGGTTCTGGAAGCATTGTATGCGGGGCGGGCCCGCGATATGCGGAAAGCTTCTATACAAGGCCGCGCTTCTGTGCTAGAATGGGGTCAAATACAACAAACTGTAAAAGGCGGTGATCCCCAATGCCCCAAGCGCCGAAATCATCGAGACCCCAGCACCCGCTGCCGGAATACCCCCGCCCCGCGCTGCGGCGGGACAGCTTCGAGAGCCTGAACGGTGTGTGGCAGTACGCCATCACAAAATCGGCCAAGCTCCCGCCCCAGTGGGACGGCGACATCTTGGTACCCTACTCCCCGGAGGCAAAAGCCTCCGGTGTGGGGCGGACGCTCCGGCCCGGCGAGTGGCTCCACTACCACCGCAGCTTTGCCCCGCCCGCAGGGGAGGGCGGCCGGGTGCTGCTCCACTTCGGGGCCGTGGATCACGCCTGCGCGGTGCAGGTCAACGGGCATCTGGTGGGCGGCCACCGGGGCGGCTACTGGCCCTTTACGTTCGACATCACCGACGCGCTGAACGCCGACCACAACCGCCTGTGGGTGGCTGTGCAGGACCCCACCGGTACCGGGCACCAAGCGCGGGGCAAGCAGACGCTCAAGCCCGGCGGGATGTTCTACCCGGCCCAGAGCGGCATCTGGCAGACCGTCTGGCTGGAGCGGGTGCCGGACAACTACATCGAGACCCTGACCGTCACCCCGGACTACGATGCCCGCACCGTGACGGTCAAGGCCCACACGGCCCAGCCCGGCGGCGCGGCGAACCTCTGGGCCGTGGTGCGGGCGGGCGGCGTGACCGTCGCCGAGGACTGGGGCAGCGACGAGGCCGGCCAAGACGGCGAGGTGATCCTGACCATCCCGGAGGAGCACTTCTTCCCGTGGAGCCCGGCCAGCCCCTTCCTCTACGACCTGACCGTGGGCACGACGCAGGGCGGCGAAGAGAGCTTCGACACGGTGCACAGCTATTTCGCGCTGCGGAAATGGAGCTGTGAGCCGGACAAGAAGGGCATCCTGCGCTTCTGCCTGAACGGGGAGCCGATTCTGCTGAACGGCTTGCTGGACCAAGGCTACTGGCCGGAAGGCCTCTACACTCCGCCCTCCGACGCGGCGGTGGTACACGAATTGCAGACCGTGAAGGAGCTGGGCTTCAACCTCCTGCGCAAGCACGCGAAGATCGAACCCCAGCGCTGGTACTACCATTGCGATAAGCTGGGCCTCATCGTCTGGCAGGACATGGTGAACGGCGGCGAGCCCTACAAGCTCTGGTTCGTGACCTACCTGACCAACGTGTTCCAGCCCCTGCTGCGGTACCTGCCCGACGGCGCGGCCCTGCGGGGCCTTCTGAGCCGCCGGAGCGAGGCCAGCCGGGAAACATACCGCCGGGAGCTGGAAGCTACCGTGGAGGCTCTGCGGGGGCATCCCTGCATCGGCTGCTGGGTGCCCTTCAACGAGGGGTGGGGCCAGTTCGACGCGGCCAAGGCTGTGGAGGCCCTGCGCGCCCTCGACCCCAGCCGCCTTGTGGACGAGGCGAGCGGCTGGTACGACCAAGGCGGCGGGGATGTGGACTCCCGCCACAACTACTTCTACCCCCTCCGGGTCCGGCCCGGCAAGCGGGTGGCGGCCCTGAGCGAATACGGCGGCATCGCGTGGCCCATGCCCGGCCATGAGCCGCCCCGCAGGACCTACGGCTACGGCACGGCCAAGAGCCGCGCCGAGTTGACGGAGCGCTACCAGAAATTGCAGCGGGACACCGTGCTCCCTCAGCTCAAAAACGGCCTGTCCGCGCTGGTGTACACCCAAGTGAGCGATGTGGAGGACGAGGTGAACGGCCTGTTCACCTACGACCGCGGGGCCCTCAAGCCCGACCCCGCCGCCGTCCGCGCCGCAAATGAGGCGCTGGAAGCGGAGTTTGAGAGACTGACCCGATGATCGTATAGAACGCCCAAGGCCCCCGGAAGCTTCCTGCTTCCGGGGGCCTTGGTGTTGTTATTTGACCGAATCAAAATCGGGATGATTGGATTCTGAAAGGATACCATGTGAGGGAGCGATAGAAGAGGATCTTAGCGATTGGACGAGCTTGCCGGTTCGATCTTGGAAGCGGGGAGTTTGTTCATCGCGGGAGCATCAAGGTGATGCTCCATGGAAGCGCCGTAGTCGGCGAGGGCGTCGGCCAGCTCGTCGCTCTTCAGGTCACTCAGCACCTGCGAGCGGACGGCGTCCAGCGAAGAGCCGTCCAGCGGGTCGAGGCGGACCGCCATGATGAGGGAGAGGGACGAATACTGCACGGCCACGGCGTCGCCGCAGTGCAGGGCACGGATGGCGTCGGCAGAGCCCTCGGCGGTGAAGGTCGAGTCGAGGGTGCTGTTGCCCAGCAGTTCGGTCTGCAGGGAGGTGGTGCTGTCAGCGGGGACGGTGGAATCCAGCACGGCGTAGATGCCGCTCAGCGCGTTGGACGCGGCGGCGTTGAAGGCGGCGAACTGGGCGGCGGCATCGTCCGGGGCAGTGGCATTGTAGCTGTCCACGGCGGCCTGTGCCAGCGAGAGCATCTCGGCTTTCTGGTCATCGTCGGCGAAGGCGTAGGTGCTGGTGTTGTAGAGGGGGACGGTGTAGTAAGCCAGCTCGTACATGCTGGTTTCGAGGTGGCTGGTCAGGTCGGCGTCGGAGACGGGGGTCTCGCCGTTCTGGCCGTACACGAGCTCCAGCAGGTCATTGCTCTTGAGCAGGATGCGCTCGAAGCGCTTGAGGGTCTCCAGACCGATGCCGTTGGCCTTGTAGGTGTCGGCGTACTGGTCCATCAGCTGCGAAGCGTAGCTGTCGGCCTGAGACTCCTCGGCTTCGGTGAGCTGGCCGCCCAGTTCATCGAAGCGGGACTCCACGGCGGCGTACAGATCCAGATTCTTCTGGGTCTGGTCGGCGATGTAGTCGCTGACGGTGGCGGTCTCGCCGCTGTCGGGATCGGTGGTGATGGTCTCCTTCAAAAAGCTCTTGACGTTGGCGGCGTCCTGATCGGAGGAGGCGAGGTTCGCGGCGGACTGGTAGGCGTTGTACTGGGCCAGCAGATACAGGCCGGAGGTGATCTCCATATCGCCGATGGTGCCCACCGTGTCCGGGGTGGAGATGACGCAGCCCGCAAGGCTGAGGATGAGGGCCAGTGCACAGAGAAGTGCGGGAAGTTTTTTCTTCATAAATATACTCCTATTTTTTGTAACTCCCTCAGTCTCGCGTTCGCTCGACAGCCCCCTCTGGGAGGGGGCCAAAAGCCTCCCTCCGGGAGGGAGGTGGCATCGCGAATGCGATGACGGAAGGAGTTATTTATCTTTTAAGATCTCTCCCATTGCCTTCAGGATGCTTTGCAGCAATTCCAGCGGCTTTTCATCCTTCTGAAGAGTGACGGAGAGGTAGGGCTTGCTGCCCGCCCCGGCGGTGACGCGGCCATTGAAGGCCACGAGCAGCCCCCGGATCATGGGCACGTCCAGCGTCTCCACCTGAAGCACGAGGGTGTCCTTTTTCTGGGTGACCTCGTACACGCCCACGGCGGTGGCCTGAACGCGGACAAGGGAGACGTTGACAAGGTCGCTGACCGAGGGAGGCGGGTCGCCGTAGCGGTCGATCAGCTCGTCCAGCACGTCGGCGGCATCTTCGGGGGTCTGGATGGCGGCGATCCGCTTGTAGGCCTCGATCCGGCCGGGGCCGTCGGCAATATATTTTTCGGGGATGTAGGCGTCCACCCGCAGATCCACAAGGCATTCGCTCTTGTCCCGCTGGATGGGCTCGCCTTTGGCCCGCGCGATGGCCTGCCCCAGCATCTTGACATAGAGGTCATAGCCCACGGCCTCCATGTGGCCGTGCTGGCTGTGGCCCAGCAGACTGCCCGCGCCGCGAATTTGAAGGTCGCGCATGGCGATGCGGAAACCGGAGCCGAAGGCCGTGAACTCCCGGATGGCGGAAAGCCGCTTCTGGGCAATGTCGGAAAGGGTCTTGTCCCGCCGGAAGGTGAAGTAGGCGTAGGCTTTCCGGCCCGAACGGCCTACCCGGCCCCGGATCTGGTAGAGCTGAGCCAGACCCATCCGGTCGGCGTCCTCGATGATAAGGGTGTTGCAGTTGCGCACGTCAATGCCCGTTTCGATGAGGGTGGTGCAGACGAGGATGTCGATCTCGCCGTTCAGCAGGTGCTGCCAGACGGGGTTCAGCTCCTCCTCAGTCATCTTGCCGTGGGCGATGCCGATGCGGGCAGCGGGTACCATCTGGCTGACGTGGGCGGCGCAGGATTCGATGTTGTCCACCCGGTTGTGCAGGTAGTAGACCTGACCGCCGCGGGCCAGCTCCTTCTTCATGGCTTCGGCGAGGATGATGTCGTTGTACTCCAAAACGAAGGTCTCCACAGGCTGCCGCTCGATGGGCGGCTGCTCGATGGTGGACAGGTCCCGGATGCCGCTCATGGCCATGTTCAGGGTGCGGGGGATGGGGGTGGCCGAGAGGGTCAGCATATCCACGCCGATGAAGTTTTCCTTCAGCTTTTCCTTGTGCTTGACGCCGAAGCGCTGCTCTTCGTCGATGATGACAAGGCCGAGGTCGTGGAAGCGGACGTCCTTCGACAGCAGCCGGTGGGTGCCCACCACGATGTCCACGCTGCCCGCCTGCAAACCCCGCAGGGTCTCTTTCTGCTGCTTGGCGGTGCGGAAGCGGGAGAGCATCCCGACCTTGACGGGGAAAGCTTCCATCCGGGAAAGGATGGTGTTGTAGTGCTGCCACGCCAGCAGGGTGGTGGGCGCAAGGATGGCGCACTGCTTGCCGCCCATGACGCACTTGAACGCGGCCCGCAGGGCCACTTCGGTCTTGCCCACGCCCACGTCGCCGCAGAGCAGACGGTCCATGGGATAGCCGCGCTCCATATCCTTTTTGATCTCGGAGGTGGCGTTGAGCTGGTCGTCGGTCTCGTCGTACTCGAACCGGGCCTCGAAGTCGCTCTGCCAGTCGCCGTCGGGCGGGAAGGCGTAGCCTGTGGCCTGTCGGCGGCGGGCGTACAGCTCAATGAGCTCCTGCGCCATCTCCTCGGTGGCCTTTTTGACCTTGGCGCGGGTGCGCTGCCACTCGGTTCCGCCCAGCTTTGCCAGCTTCACCTTTTCCTCGTCGCCGGGGGCGGTGTAGCGGCTGAGCAGGTCCAACTGGGTGACGGGAACATACAGCACGTCCGAGCCGGAATACTGGATCTTCAGGTAATCCTTGATGGCACCCTGCACCTCAAGACGCTGGATGCCCGCATACATGCCGATGCCGTGGCTCTGGTGCACCACATAGTCGCCGGGCTTGATGTCCGACAGGCTGGACAGGGCGTTTTTATTCTTTTTCCGCTTCTTCGCTTCGGCGGAGGCTTCGTCCAGCCCGTGCCGCCGGGAGGAGATGACCGCCATGCGGGCGAAGGGAAAGGTGCATCCGGCGGTCAGGTGGCCGGGCAGCACCTGCACCAGCCCCTTGGCGGGGCGGACGTCCCGGCTCATGCTGACGGCGTAGCCCTTGTCCGCAAGGTCGCGGGTCAGGGCCGCTGCGCCCTTGGGCGTGCCGGCGAAGAGGGTAACCGCATACTCCTGCGCGATGAGGGGGTCGAGGTCCTCCCGGAGGGACGCCATGTCACCGCCCCAGTTGGGGGCGGCAAAGGCCTCGGCGTTGATGAGGGCCTTCAACTGGAACTCGTTCATGCCGCGCAGGAAGTTTTCGCACAGCAGGGTGCTCTGCTTCTGGGCGGCGATAACGAGATCGTCTATGGTCTGATACAGCACGTCCAGACCGGGGCAGAGGACGCCCTCTTCCAGCAGACCGGTCAGCTCTTCGCTGCGGCGGAACTCGGTGGCCTTCTGAGCGTCCCGGATGCCGCCCACTTCGTCCAGCACGAAGAGGGGGCTGTCGAGATGGTCCAGCAGGGTGGCCGGGGCGGGGTAGCGGAGACCATAGTATTTGTCCATGGCTTCGGGCATCAGGCCGGAGTCCAGCTGGGACAGGTCGGCTTCCATGGCCTTTTCCAGTGCGGCACGGTGCTTGCCGCGGGCTTTCTTCTGAGCCGCGCGCAGGGCCTCGGCAGTGTCGGCCGTGCTGCCGAACAGCACCTCGCGGGCGGGGGAAAGGTAAATTTTTTCCAGTGCGCCGTCCCGCCGCTGGGTCAGCAGGTCGAAGGAGGCCAGCGAATCGATCTCGTCGTCCCAGTATTCGATACGGGCGGGCTGGCGCATATCGGGGGCGTAAATGTCCACGATGTCGCCGCGGACGCTGAACTGGCCGGGGCCGTCCACCTGACTGCGGCGGACGTATCCGGCGGAGAAGAGCCGCTCCACCAGCGCCTCCCGGTTGTAGACCATGCCGGGCTTGAGGGTGAGGGTGTTCTTCAAAAACTCGTCGCGGGGGACGGTGTACTGCAAAAGCGCCTCCGCCGGGACGCAGACGGCATTCAGCCGCCCGCCCGCCAGTGCGCCCAGCACCGACAGCCGCCGGTACTCGTACTCGCGGCCCGCGCCCTCCACCGGGCGGAGCATGAAGTCGCGGGGCGGGAAGACCGCTGCCGTCAGCCCCAGCGCCTTGAGGTCATCCGCAAAGTGGGTGGCCTCAGCCTCGCCGGGCGTCACGATGCAGAGCACACGCCCAAGGTCTTTTTGCAGCACCGCATACAGCAGCGCCCGGCCCGCCGGAGGCAGCCCGAACAGCGCTGCCGGACCCGGCGCGGCAAGGCTCGCAGAAATTTTCTGGTACTCTGCCGTGTTTTTCAGCAGGGATTCGTACATCGTGGACCTCCTTTCGCAGTGGGCTGAGGATGATTGCGCTGCAACGCAGCGCAATCATCCATTATACTTGCTCTGTGCCAGCCCCAGCTTGCCATCCATGATGAGCTTGGCTGCGGCCTCCAAGTCGGGATACCGGTCGGCCATAGCCTTGGCATCGTCGGGCGGGAACTTGCCCAGCACCCAGTCGGCCAGATCGTAGTCCGGGCGGGGCTTGGCTCCGACGCCGATGCGGATGCGGGGGAAGTTCTCGCCGCCGAGGCGGGCGATGATGCTCTTCAGGCCGTTGTGGCCGCCCGCCGAACCGGAGGGCCGGATGCGGAGCTTGCCGGGGTTCTGGGTGATATCGTCGCACAGGACGATGACGTGGTCGGCGGGGATTTTGAAGAAGCCCGCCAGCGGGGCGATGGAGTCGCCCGAAAGATTCATGTAGGTCAGGGGCTTGAGCAGCACGACCTTGTGGCCGTCCACATCCCCTTGGCCCCACAGGCCCTGAAATTTGGTTTTGCTGACCGCGATGCCCCACTTGGCGGCGAGGGAGTCCAGCGCGGCGAACCCGGCGTTATGGCGGGTGCCGTCGTATTTGGGCTCCGGGTTGCCCAGCCCGGCGATCAGCCAGATGTCAGTTGCATTCATATCGTAATTTGCCTTTTCCTGTTTTTTGATGATGCTTTGAAAGCAAGTTCTTAGTATATCATACGCGCGGATAAAAAGATATACATTTTGAATCGAAATATCGTCAAACGCGAAAAAGGCCGCAGTAAACTCCCCCAGTCACGGCTTTGCCGTGCCAGCCCCCTCGGAGAGGGGGCCGAAAGCCTCCCTCATTGAGGGAGGTGGCATCGCATCAGCGATGCCGGAAGGAGTTTGCAGCAGCCCGATGGAGGAGCGGCGGACGCTTACTTGCCCTGCGCATCCTCCAGCTTCTTCTTTTTGGCGATGTAGGCTTCCATCTTGGGGGCGGCCCAGCCTTCGAGGTTGGTCTGGCGGTCGCGGGCGATGCCCAGCGCCTGTGCGGGCACATCCTTGGTGATGGTGCTGCCTGCAGCGGTATAGGCACCGTCGCCTACCTTGACCGGGGCCACCAAGTTGGTGTTGCAGCCGATGAAGCAGTAGTCGCCGATCTGCGTGCGGAACTTATCCTTGCCGTCGTAGTTGCAGGTGACGGTGCCGCAGCCGAAGTTGCAGTACTTGCCCACGTCGCTGTCGCCGATGTAGGTCAGGTGGCTGACCGTGTTGCCGCGGGCAAAGTTGGAGTTTTTGGTCTCCACGTAAGCGCCCAAATGGACGCCGTAATCGGTGACGGTGTTCACCCGCACATGGGTGAAGGGGCCGATGTTGTTGTGGGGGCCGAGGTGGCTGCCGTAAACTTGGCTGGCGTTGACGGTGGTGCCCTCGTCCACGGTGCTGTCCTCGATGAGGCTGTTGGGGCCGATGACGCAGCCCGCGCCGATGACGGTCTTGCCGCGCAGGATGGTGCCCGCCAGAATGGTGGCACCCGGCGCAATGACCACGCCCTCGTCGATTTCCACGGTGCGGCTTGCGATGTTTACGCCGTTTGCGATGTGGCGCAGCAGGAGCGCTTCCCGCTTTGCCTCGGCTTCGGCCAGCTTTGCGCGGGCAGCCTCCAGCGCGCTATTGGAAACAGATTCCATAAACTGATCCCTCCTTCGGGACGAAATGACCTTTTTGTTGTATCCATGATGAGAAGAAACTCCGACAAATTTCTGGTACATTGTCCACGATCCTGCGCATTGGATAGAAAGTTGTATCCAACAAGCCGAAAAACGGCTCCAGAAACCAAAAACCTCTCGAAATCTCTCCCATTCTATATTACTCAAAAACTGAGTAAAATGCAAGGGATTGCACAAAAATTATCAAACAAATTCGGTGTTTTGCATGGTGGCAAGACGTGGATTTTCTGGTATAATAGTTTAGCATTCACATGACAATGTTCATCGTATCAGAATTGTGAGCAAACGATGAGACCGCCGGAGCAAAGCACCGGGGGCCACAATTGGGAGGTAAACAACGCATGAGCAAAAAGTATCTGTACTACTTCAGCGAGGGCAACAACGCCTTCGGCGGCGACAAGGTCACCATGAAGAATACTCTGGGCGGCAAGGGCGCCGGTCTGGCTGAGATGACCGCAGCCGGTATGCCGGTGCCGCAGGGCTTCACCATCACCACCGAGGCCTGCACCCAGTACTATGCAGACGGCCGTCAGATCAATGACGAGATCACTGCTGACATCTTCGAGCACCTCAAGGGCTTGGAGAAGATCACCGGCAAGACCTTCGGTGATAACGAGAACCCCCTGCTGGTCTCCGTCCGTTCCGGCGCACGTCAGTCCATGCCCGGCATGATGGACACCATCCTGAACCTCGGCCTGAACGACGAGGCTGTTGAGGGTCTGGCAAAGAAGACCAACAACGCCCGTTTCGCTTATGACTGCTACCGCCGCTTCGTCCAGATGTTCGCAGACGTCGTTATGATGGTCCCGAAGAGCCTGTTCGAAGTCGAGATCGATAAGATGAAGGAAGCCAAGGGCGTCAAGAACGACGTGGACCTGACGGCTGACGACCTGAAGGAACTGGTCGGCGTCTTCAAGAAGATCTACGAAGAGAACGAGGGCAAACCCTTCCCGCAGGATCCCCGCGATCAGCTGATCGAGGCTGTCAAGGCCGTCTTCCGCAGCTGGGACAACCCCCGTGCAAACGTTTATCGTAAGATGAACGAGATCCCCTACGAGTGGGGCACCGCTGTCAACGTGCAGCAGATGGCATTCGGCAACTCCGGCGACCGTTCCGGCACCGGCGTCGCCTTCACCCGTGACCCCGCCACCGGCGCAAAGAAGCTGATGGGCGAGTATCTGATCAACGCACAGGGCGAGGACGTCGTCGCCGGCGTCCGCACTCCGTCCCCCATCAGCCACCTGAAGGATCAGATGCCTGAGGTGTACGATCAGTTCGTTGAGATCGCGACCCGTCTGGAGAACTACTTCCGCGATATGCAGGATATGGAGTTCACCATCGAGGACGGCCACCTGTACATGCTGCAGACCCGTAACGGCAAGCGCACTGCTCAGGCTGCTCTGCAGATCGCATGTGATCTGGTGGACGAGGGCATGATCACCGAGCAGGAGGCTGTCCTGCGCGTGGAGCCCAAGCAGCTGGATACCCTGCTGCATCCCCAGTTCGACGCCGCTGCCCTGAAGGCAGCCGAGGTCGTCGGCAAGGGTCTGGCAGCTTCTCCCGGTTCCGCCTGCGGCCAGATCGTCTTCACTGCTGAGGAAGCAGAGGAGAAGGTCAAGTCCGGCGAGATGAAGAAGGTCGTTCTGGTCCGTCTGGAGACCTCTCCTGAGGACATCGTCGGTATGCAGGTCTCTCAGGGCATCCTGACCGTCCGCGGCGGCATGACCAGCCACGCAGCCGTTGTTGCTCGTGGTATGGGCACCTGCTGCGTCTCCGGCTGCGGCAACGACAACGAGGTCAAGATCGACGAAGAGGCTAAGACCTTCGAGATCAACGGCCACAAGTTCGTCGAGGGCGATTGGATCTCCATCGACGGCTCCACCGGCAACATCTACGGCGAGCAGGTCGCAACCGTCGCCGCTACCGGCAACAAGAACTTCAACCGCTTCATGGGCTGGGCTGACGCAGCTCGTCAGCTGCTGGTCATGACCAATGCGGATAACCCGCGCGATGCACAGCAGGCAGTGGATCTGGGTGCTGAGGGCATCGGCCTGTGCCGTACCGAGCATATGTTCTTCGCGGAGGACCGCATCAAGGCTGTCCGTGAGATGATCTGCGCCCGTACCGTGGAAGAGCGCGAGGCTGCTCTGGCCAAGGTCGAGCCGTTCCAGCAGGGTGACTTCGAGGCGATGTACCGCATCATGGGTGAGCGCCCGATGACCATCCGTTATCTGGATCCGCCTCTGCACGAGTTCCTGCCCACCAAGGACGAGGACATCAAGGAGCTGGCTGCCGATATGGGCATGACCTTCGATGACCTGAAGAACGTCGTTGCTTCCCTGCACGAGTTCAACCCCATGATGGGTCACCGTGGCTGCCGTCTGGCTGTCACCTACCCGGAGATCGCCGCGATGCAGACCCGCGCTGTCATCAAGGCAGCCCTGAACGTCTCTGCTGAGACCGGCTACATGATCACTCCCCACATCATGATCCCGCTGGTCGGCGAGGTCAAGGAGCTGAAGTTCGTCAAGGACGTTGTCGTCAAGGTCGCGGACGAGCTGATCGCTGCTGCCGGCGTTGACATGAAGTATCAGGTCGGTACCATGATCGAGATCCCGCGCGCCGCTCTGACCGCTGGTGAGATCGCCAAGGAGGCTGAGTTCTTCAGCTTCGGCACCAACGACCTGACCCAGATGACCTTCGGCTTCAGCCGTGACGATGCTGCCAAGTTCCTCGGCGCATACTACGAGAACAAGATCTACGAGAGCGATCCGTTCCAGCACCTCGATCAGGTCGGCGTCGGCAAGCTGGTCAAGATGGCTGCCCACGATGGCCGCGAGACCCGCCCCGATCTGGGTCTGGGCATCTGCGGCGAGCACGGCGGCGATCCCACGAGCGTCGAGTTCTGCCACAACGTTGGTCTGGACTACGTCAGCTGCTCTCCCTTCCGTGTGCCCATCGCCCGCCTCGCTGCGGCTCAGGCTGCGATCAAGAACCCCCGCAAGTAATTGCGTGAGGGCTTGAGAAAGCACCAATAAAGTATATGACCGCCCCGGTTTCCGAAAGAGGAAGCCGGGGCGGTTTTTTGCGCTCACGGAGGGGCAGATGAAAAATGCAGTATGAATATATACTATATAAAAATGAATATATGCTAAAATTTCGGGAAAATAGTTGCATTTTCATTAAAATGGGTGTATTATAACACCTGCCGACGAAATGCCGACAATCAACAAGAGAGGGATCGATACTATTATGTCTTTGAAGAAGAAAATTGCTGCGGCTTTCATCGCCTGTGCGATGACGCTTGCCGTGGTTCCTTCCGCCTTCGCCTGCACGGCACTCTATGTCGGCAGCGACCTCACCGAGGATGGCACCACCATGTTTGGCCGGATCGAAGATCTGGGCACCAACGATTCCAACAAGCTGTTCAACATCAGCCCAGCCGGGAAGCACACCGCGGGCGAGGTGTACGAGGGCTGCTACGGCTTTACCTACACCTTCACCCACGACAGCTACCGCTACACCGCCCGCCGGGACGACAACGGTCTGGGCGTCTGCCCGGACTGCGACAGCACCCACGAGCACACCCCCTATGAGGAGGCTGGCACCAACGAGAAGGGCGTCATGGTCTCTGCCACCGAGTCTCTCTACGGCACCGACGCCGTGCTGAGCGTAGACCCCTATGTGGACAACGGCATTGAGGAAGCTGAGATCACCACGGTGCTGCTGAGCGAAGCTTCCACGGCCCGCGAGGGTGTTGCCCTGCTGACCTCCATCTACGACAACGCCGGTGCAGCCGGCGGCTCCGGCGTGTTCATTGCCGACCAGAACGAGACATGGTTCGTGGAGAACCTGACGGGCCACACCTACCTTGCCCTGAAGCTCTCCTCCAGCGTGGTCTTCATGCAGCCCAACATCGCCGCTATGGGCAAGATCGATCTGGATGACACCGACAACGTGGTGGCCTCCGCCAACCTGATCTCCGTGGCCCAGAAGGCCGGTACCTTTGTGGGCGACGCCGCTGCTAATGTCATCGATCTGGATGCCTCCTACAACGGCGACATCGCATCGGACCGCATGGCAGCCGGCTTGAACTACCTGTACGGCACCGACACCTTTACGAAGGACAACTACAGCGAGACCGACTTTGCTATCAGCAACGTCGGCGAGAACGGTGCCATTGTCCCGGTCTACTCCAACATCCAGCTGACCAAGAAGTTCTCGGTGGAGGATTCCATCCACTTCTTTCAGACCGAGCCCATCGGCAAGACGGGCAATGTGGAGACTCATCTGTTCCAGGTGAGCGCCACTGGCGATCTGAACACCGCCATTACCGAGTGGACCGCTTTTGACGACGACGTGTACAACGCCTTCGTCCCTTACTATCCGATGCTGACCACCGACACCGCAGATGTCTACAAGGTCTCGGTCCATAAGGTCACCCGTTCCGACGAGCAGCCCACCGAGGGCGTCTGGTATCAGGATGCCAAGGGCCGCTACTATACCTACCCGGACGACTGGACCGACTCCTTCTACGGCGTGCGTGACGCCCTCTCCAACCTGCTGACCTACGGCAGCAATGGCAATCAGGTCACCGCAAAGGATCGGACAGCAGCCAAGGCCAGCTATGCCGCGCTCCAGCAGGAGATCATGGCCGACTACGCCGATATGAAGGCCGCTGTTGCCGCCGCCGACACGCTGGAGGCCAAGCAGGCTGCCGCCACCAACGCCAGCAATGCCATGAGCCAGAAGGTGTACAACACTACCCTGAAGATGTATAACAAGCTCCAGGCCAAGACGGCCGCCCGGGCATGGGTCAGCTCCCTGCTGCACTGAGGCTTTGCAGCGCCTGAGGCGTTTCCCATAAAACCGCAGCGCCCCCGGTTTCCATGACAGGAAGCCGGGGGCGTTTTGTGTATGACTGCTCCTTGCAAACGCCGCCCATTCGTCCTATATGACAAGGCAAAACTGCCGGAATTCTATTTGCAGGAAGAAAATTTGGAGAAGATCATT
>OWJF01000798.1_pt1 | contig 15225 bp, 17 predicted proteins | sample 1732941 | NCBI WGS metagenome assembly OWJF01 (sample SAMN05065770, study PRJEB22554) | human gut metagenome | biome: ENVO:2100002; feature: ENVO:00000062; material: ENVO:00002003 | host: Homo sapiens | place: USA
ACGAGATGCAGCGTAGTCTCGTGGGCTCGGAGATGTGTATAAGAGACAGTGTCAACCGTTTTTTAATTTATGCAACATCTTTCCAGAGGTCATCGGAGGGACATTCCCCCTCCCCTGTTCCTCTATCGGGCAGAAAGGAAACGCCCGTCCGGTCACAGAAAGATTCCGTTATTCGTTCTCCCAGTTATGCCAGACGTTCTGCACGTCCTCATTGTCATCCAGCATGTCCAGCAGCTTGGTCATGCTGCGGACATCGTCCTCGCTGGTCATGGTGATGTAGTTCTGGGGTACCATCTCGATTTCCGCGCTCTCGAAGGTGTAACCCTTCTCCTCCAGCGCCTTGACCACGTCGTTGAAGCTGTCAGGGTCGGTGGTGACCTCAAACACGGGGCCGTCGGCTTCCATGTCCTCGGCGCCGGCGTCCAGCGCGTCCATCATGACGGTATCCTCGTCCAGTTCCTCATCCTCGTTGCTGATGACAATGACACCCTTGCGGTCGAAGGACCAGCTGACGCAGCCCTGCGCACCCATGCCCTTGCCGAACTTATCAAAGTAGTGGCGGATCTCCGGCGCGGTGCGCTGGCGGTTGTCGGTCAGCGCCTCCACGATGACGGCCACGCCGCAGGGACCGTAGCCCTCGTAGGTGACGGACTCATAGTTATCGGTGTTGCCGGAGCCCAGCGCCTTGTCGATGGTGCGCTTGATGTTGTCGTTGGGCATATTGGCTGCCTTGGCCTTGGCCACCACGGTGGCCAGGCGGGAGTTGTTTGCGGGGTCGCCGCTGCCGCCCTGCTTGACGGCCACGATGATCTCCTTAGCGATCTTGGTAAAGGTGGCGGAGCGCTTGGCGTCAGCCGCGCCCTTGGTCTTTTGGATATTGTGCCACTTGGAATGTCCGGACATAGTTTACTTCTCCTTTATGCAGTATTGGATGACCTCGCTGCGATGCGCGGTCGTTTTTATAACGGTGGCTGCGGGGAACACCTTTTGCAAATAGTCCACCACGGCGGCGCAGACCCCGTCCTCTGTGGGGAAATGCCCCGCGTCGATGAGGTTCAGCTCCGTGTTATCCAGAAACTCGTGATACCGCAGGTCGGACGTGACAAAGGTATCGCAGCCGGCGGCAATGGCCTGAGGGATATAGTCGCCGCAGGCGCCGCCTCCCACCGCCACGCAGTGGACAGATTTGCCGCAGTCGGTATAGCGCAGACCATTGCATCCTAACGATTCTATCACAAAATGGGTGAACTCCACAAGGGGTATTTCGCATTTTAACGTGCCGACCCGGCCGATTTTTTCATCCGTCAGTGGTTTCAGGTCCCGCAGGCCCAGCTTTTGGGCGAGAATATCGTTGACGCCGCCCTCCGCAGCATCCAAATTGGTGTGCATACAGATGGCGGAGATATCATGTGTCACCAGCTCCATCAGGATGCGGCCCTGCCGGTCGTCAGTGCGCAGTGTCTGGACGGGGTGCCATGTGCAGTTCATCACCGGATGGTGGGACACAATGAGGTCGAAGCCGCCTGCGACAGCCTCCCGCACCACCCGCTCCGTGATGTCCAGCGATACCAGGACGCGGTGCACTCCCCTGTCTGGGTCACCCACCAGATGTCCCACGTTGTCCCAACTGGCCGCCAGCTGGCGGGGTGCCCATTCGTAAAGCGCCTGTTCCACTTGCCGTACCGTTGTCATATCGCATCCCTCTTTTCTTCCAGTTCCGCTGCCAGCGCGTCTGCCTGTGCCGCCAGTGCGGGGCCTTTGGGATCGCTGCCGCGGCGCAGACCCTCTGCCGAGCGGCGCAGCTTGGCGGCGTGCTCTGCCAGATACGCGCCGTACAGTGGGTCACCCTCCAACAGGACGCCGCACAGGGCCTCCGCTTCAGTGAGGGAACGGTGCGCGCCGCCCGTCACCGTCAGGATGGGATAAACGCGGCCTTTGTCCTCCACCAGGCATTCCGCTGTAAAGGTATACCCATTGTCAGCCAGCCAATGGCGCAGGTCAGCAGCCTTCGTCATGGGCTGCAGCAGCAACATATGGCCGTTTCTCGTCCATGGCGCCGCGGACAGGATGGCGATAATCGTCTCGCCGCCCATACCGGCGATGACGATGACATCCGTCTCTTCCGGCGCGATGGCGGACAAGCCCGAGCACAGACGAAAGTCGATGCCCTTTACACCGTATTGCTGCGCCGTGCGGCGGGCGTGCTCCAGCGGCTCCGCACCGATGTCGGAGGCGATGGCGGAGAGTATCCTCCCCTGCTGCAGCAGCGCCACAGGCAGGTAGCCGTGATCCGTGCCCACGTCCGTCAGGCGACAACCGTCCGGTACCAGCTGCGCCAGACGGCACAGGCGTGGCTGTAATGCTAATTGCTTCTGATCCATTTCTCCTCAACGCAGAAAGCGCCACGCATACAGCCGTATGCGTGGCGGCTCGTCTGATTTACTCGGCGATGGGCTTGTTAGCTTCCTCGTTCACCACGGCCAGCAGCTTGTCCACATCGATACCGTGAACGGCGCACGCTTCCTCTACCGTCTCACCACGGGAGGAGGGGCAGCCCAGGCAGTGCATGCCAATGGACAGGAAAATGGGGGCCGTCTGGGGGGCAACGTCCAGAATATCACCGATAATGGTGTCTTTCGTGATCTCGATCATGTGAATAACCTCCGAAATTGATGTTACGTATAGTATACCCCAATATCCTGCGGGTTTCAACAGGATTTTTAGGAGAAAAAAAGGATACGTGCCGAAGCACGTATCCTTTTTTTGTTATCGTGTACGATAGTGTGCAGGATCACTCAGCCGTTCTCACGCATCTCAGCGAAGCAGGCGCTGCAGTACACGGGACGGTCGCTCTTGGGCTCGAAGGGCACCTTGGCCTCACCACCGCACTTGGCACAGACAGCGGTGAAGTACTCACGGGGACCACGGGCTGCGTTCTTGCGAGCGTCGCGGCAGGCCTTGCAGCGCTGGGGCTCGTTCTGGAAGCCGCGCTCAGCGTAGAACTCCTGCTCACCGGCGGTGAACACAAACTCGTTGCCGCACTCTTTGCACACTAAAGTCTTGTCTTCGTACATGATTTTACCCTCTCTTTGAGAAAAATATATTGCGCTCAGCCGTTGCTGATGTCGCCGGATAAAAGTTGCCGCGCAATTTTGCGGCGTATGCGCTGCACAGCGTTGTCCACCGATTTGGGGGACTTGCCGACAGTCTCTGCGATCTCGCGGCACGTAAGACCGTCTAAATAATACCCTAAAATCTTTACCTCGAATTCGGACAACAGCTTGCGGGCGTTTTCCAACAGACTGGCAGCTTTTTCTCTGTCGATCAGGAGCACCTCCGGATCGGCATTGGCAAAGGAGAGATTCGCGTCAAAGAATGAGGGATCAAGGGGGACCGCTTGGTTCAGGGGCGCATGCTTGCCTGACGCAGCCGACTTCAACACCGAGTAGAGCCGGCGGCGGATACATGTTTCGGCAAAGGTATAAAAGGAAGCGCCGTGCCCCGTCTCGTACTCGCGGATGGCCTTGATGAGACCGAACATGCCCTCCTGCAGCAGATCTTCGCTGTCGCCCCCCGCCAGAAAGTACGGACGGGCGCAGCTACGCACCAGACGGTGATAGCGGGCGGCCAGCACCTCCTCCGCCAGGCGGTTCCCCGCTCTGACGCAGGCGCACAATTCCTCGTCGCTCAGCGCTGCCAGATGTTCGTAGTCTGCCCATGTATCATTTACCATAGTGTATTATACCTTTTCACAAAATAATTTGTCAAGTAATTGCGGAAAGTTTGTCAAAAATAGCTCAAATTCGTTGGGCTTCGTGGTGATTATGCCCTATCGATTTGTTCAATTTGGCGATGCGATGCATACGGCGCGGCGTTTACAGGGACAGCTGCTCGGGCTCCGGATGGTCGATATGCAGGTGCTCGTAGGCTTTCCGCGTCACGCAGCGCCCCCGGGGCGTGCGAGTCAGGAAGCCGATCTGCATCAGATACGGCTCGTAGACATCCTCCAACGTGACGGATTCCTCTCCGATGGTGGCGGCCAGCGTCTCCAGGCCCACCGGTCCTCCACCGTAGTTTTCAATGATGGCGCGGAGCATACGGCGGTCCACCTGATCCAGACCCAGGAAGTCTACCTCCAGCGCCAGCAGCGCCTGATCGGCCACCTTGCGTGTAATGACGCCGTCAGCTACCACCTGGGCGAAGTCACGAACGCGGCGGAGCATGCGGTTGGCGATACGGGGTGTGCCGCGGGAGCGGCGGGCGATCTCCATGGCGCCCTCCGGCTCGATCTCCACATTGAGGATACCGGCGCTGCGGGTCACGATGGTGGCCAGCTCCTCCGGCGTATAGAGCTCCAGCCGCAGTGTGACGCCGAAGCGGTCCCGCAGCGGCGCGGACAGGGAGCCCGCTCGGGTGGTGGCGCCGATCAGGGTAAAGCGCGGCAGATCCAGCCGGATGGAGTTGGCGGAGGGCCCCTTGCCGATGATAATGTCGATGGCGTAATCCTCCATGGCGGGGTACAGGATCTCCTCCACTGACCGATTCAGCCGATGGATCTCGTCTACAAACAGGATGTCGTTCTCATTGAGGTTCGTCAGCAGCGCTGCCAGATCCCCGGGCTTTTCAATGGCAGGGCCGGAGGTGATGCGGATATTGACGCCCATTTCCTGGGCAATGATGCCGGCCAGCGTGGTTTTTCCCAGGCCCGGGGGGCCGTGGAGCAGTACGTGATCCAGCGCCTCCGTGCGGCGGCGGGCGGCTTCGATGAAGATAGACAGGTTCTGCTTGGCCTTCTCCTGCCCGATGTACTCCGCCAGTGTGTGGGGACGCAGGGATATCTCGCCGGTGTCCTCAGTGAGGAATGTCTTGGCGACAATAGGCTCCTCGTAGATGTCTGTGCCGAAGTCAATGCTCATGCTGCGCCCTCCCCTACTTTACCATTTTCTTCAGCGACTGCCGGATGATCTCCTCCAGCGGCAGCGCGTCCATGTCGATGCCCTTCAGGGCGGCGGCGATCTCCTGAGAGCCGTAGCCCAGCACCGCCAGCGCCGCCGCGGCCTCGCCGGCTTTGTTGCTCTGAGCGGGCATGGCAGCGGCCGCACCGCTGCCGGCTTCAAAGCCGCCCTGCTCCTTGATCAGCTTGTCCTTCAGCTCCAGAATGATGCGCTGGGCGATTTTCTTACCGATTCCGGGCGCGGCGGTCAGAGCCTTCTCGTCACCCATCACCACCGCCATGGACAGCTGCTGCGGCGTTGTGGACGACAGGATGGACAGCGCGGCCTTGGGGCCCACGCCGGACACACCGATGAGCATCTTAAAACTGCGCAGCTCGCTCTGGCTGGCGAAGCCGAACATCTCCATGGCGTCCTCCCGCACGTTCAGATAGGTGTAGAGCTTGGCCCGCTCCCCTTTCTTCAGCTGAGAGAGCGTATAGTTGGTGGTGGCGCAGGCGTAGCCTACGCCGCTGCAGTCGATGACGGCCAGACCGGCTTCGATCTCCGCCACGGTGCCGTTGACATAGTAGAACATATCAGACAGTCTCCTTCACGTTGGGATCCTTGCGCCGCAGCAGACTGGTGGCACTGCGGGCGTGGCAGATGGCGATGGCCAGCGCGTCCGCCGCATCGTCGGGCCGCGGCACGGCATTCAGCTTCAGCAGGCGCCGCGTCATGTCCATGACCTGTTTTTTCTCGGCCAGACCGTAGCCCACCACCGCCTGCTTTACCTGCATGGGCGTGTACTCGTAGATGGGGACGCCCATCTTCTCCGCCGTGCAGAGGATGACGCCGCGCCCGTGGGCCACGGCGATGCCGGTGGTGATGTTCTTGCTGAAAAACAGTTCCTCGATGGCGATCTCATCCGGCTGGAACTGCCGGATCAGCTGGGTCAGATCCTGTTCGATCTGTACCAGCCGCGTGGCCAGCGGCAGCCCCGCCGATGTGTTGATGGCCCCGTATTGCAGCATCCGCACGGCGCTGCGCTCCGTCTCGATAAGGCCGAAGCCTACGATGGCCACGCCGGGGTCGATACCCAAAATGCGCATGGCGCTCCTCCACCTCTTAAACATTAGTTCTATTATAGCAAACCGACGGCAAAATAGCAACAAAAACCGCCCTGTTTTCACAGGGCGGTCTGTCGGTGCGGCGCAGTGTTTCAGGCGCGTGGATGCGCCTTGTTGTACACGTCTTTCAACTGCTTCTTGATGACATGGGTGTAGATCTGGGTGGAGGAGATATCGGCATGCCCCAGCATCTCCTGGATGGAGCGGAGGTCCGCACCGTTCTCCAGCAAATGTACCGCGAAGGAGTGGCGCAGCGTGTGGGGCGTGATGTCCTTGTTGATCTCCGCCTTCTCCTGATAGTACTTGATGATCTTCCAAAAGCCCTGACGGCTCATGCGCTCGCCGTTCATGTTGACAAACAGGGCCTGCTCGTTCTCGTCAGCGATGATGCGGGGCCGGATATCCTTCACGTAGTCCTCCAGCGCCTTGACGGCGGCAGGATACAGCGGCACGATGCGCTCCTTGTCCTTGCTCCGGCATCGGATGAAGCCTGCGGACAGGTTGATGTCACCGACGTTCAGACCGATGAGTTCCGACACGCGGATACCGGTGGCGTACAGCAGCTCCAGCATGGCGTGGTCACGGAACCCCTTCTCATCCACGCACTTGGGCTGTTCTAAGAACAGCTCCACCTCGCGGTTGGTCAGGATCTCCGGATATTTGCGCTCCACCTTCATGGCTGTCACAGCTTTGGCGGGGTTGGTCTTAACTGCGCCGGACTGCACCATGTAGCTGTAGAAGGACTTGATGGATGCGGTAGAGCGGGTCACGGTGGCGGGAGACTTCCCGCTGTGGTTCATATGGAGCAGGTACTCGTTGATGGTCTCCTTCTTCACCTTGCGGAGGTCGGCAGTACCGTTGGTGATGAGCCAGCTCTGGAATTGGGTCAGATCGCGTATGTAGGAGCTGAGGGTATTGGCGGAGGCCCTTTTCTCCTCGCTTAGATAGGCGCGGTAGGCCGCGATATAGTCCGTCATATTCCCTCACCCCTCTCCTTTTTCAGGCGATACGCGCCAAAATAAGCGCAAAAAATTTTGGTACAATGGCGCACTCCACCACCGTACCGGTCAGAAGCACAAACACACAAAACAGCAGCATCCGCCAGTTCAGCTCCGGTCTGCGGGGCCGCAGACGCGGCATGGCGCGGCACGCCTGGGCAAAACCGGCATCGGCCAGGCACAGCGTACACGGCAGCACAAACAGACACCGCAGCCCCAGAGCTGCCAGCGCCAGCAGCACACCGTCCCGTCCCAGCGCTGCAGCGAAGCAACACACGGAAAAGGACAGAAAAAAACCCTGTGCCGCACACAACAGTGGGATCAGAGCCACACCGGCGGCACTGAGCCCGAACAAAAACGCCAGCAGCGGATACCGCAGGTAGGCTGCCGCCGCGGACAGCACGGACACAGGCTGCTGCGAGCGGCCATCCGCCAGTTGGGCGTAGCTCTGGACGTAGGCGCCCAACTGCGCCAGCGCGTCGGCGCTGATGCTCCGGCGCGCCGGATACGCCGCCGCCATACCCAGCAGGAAACAAACACACAGTATCCAAAAACGCATGTCCGACTTTACCGCCGGATGCGCCCCATTCTTACGCAGCTTCATCGGCTCACCTCGTCTTACCGTATGAGCCGGCGCGCACAAATAGACCGCGAGCGGATGTACTAAATAATATATGGCAAATCTCACAAAACCGCAAGAGCTTTCGTGCAAAAAGCCGTTTTTTGTAAATTATGCCAAAATGTTATGTAAACACAATTATGTAAACCACATAAACGAGGAGAGCGGAGGATCTCGGGAACCTGCACAATCGGCGATATGTGGTCGGGGTCGGAAAAATCGCGCACAATATATTGGCTCCGCCCCCGACGGCCCGCAGGCGGTCAGGGGCGGCCTTCCCCGTCAAGGCTTTTTAGGCGAAACGGAGAATTTCGTTATTTTAACCATGCTCTTTTTTATGTCACCGCCGTCCGTGGGCTGTGGCGCGGCGCGGCCGCTCCCCTGCTCTACGGGTCCCTGCCTGCCGCTTTCCCTTTTTCCGGCCCGGCAGCCCTGCCAGCACCGCACCGCCGAAGATGGCCCCTGTCAGCAGCGGGCCGTGTGCGGCAAAATCTGTCTCGCCGCCGATGGCCACTAGCCACACCACCGCGTACAGGCACAACGCCACCGCCAGGCTCTGGGGCAGCGGCGGAGCGCTGCTGCTGCGGATGGCGCTGCGCCCGCCGATCATCACGGCGGCGACATAGGCGGCGCAGACCAGTGCCGACGCCGCACTCTCTCCTACCAGCCCGCGCTGGAGCATCAGAGCCGCCGCAGCCAGCAGGAGCAGCAGCGTCACCACGGCCAGCAGTAACCCCTTCCACGCCGCCGCACCCAGCAGCTTCTTTACGGACATAAAAATACCTCCCCCAACATGCTTTTTTACAGCATATTCGGGAGAGGTATTATTCTATGCGGGGAAGTTACTTGCTCTCGCTGTCCTCGGTTTTCTCGGCGGGAGCCTCAACAGTCTTTTCCTCAGCCTTGTCGGCCTTCTTGTCCTTCTTGGCGGGACGCTGCTGGGCGGCGGCCTGCTCGTCCAGCGTGCCGACCTGGCCGATAGCGGACTTCAGGAACTCCACGCGGACGCGGTCCTCGCTGGTCTCGATGACCACGGTGCGGTCCGTGATACTCACGACGCGGCCGTACACGCCGCCGATGGTGGTCAGCCAGTCGCCCTTCTTCAGGGAGTTGCGCATCTCCTCGGCCTGCTTTTTCCGCTTGTTCTCGGGGCGGATCATCAGGAAGTAGAAAATGGCGATCATCAGGACGATCATCATGATCGTGGAACCCATACCGGTACCGGCGCCAGTGGTGCCGGTGGTCGATGCGTATGCGATGTCAAACATGGAACGTTACTCCTTTTTTACATAATGGCACTATTATACCGAACCTCGTCCTCTTTGGCAAGGGGTTTCACACACGTTCTGCCAATTTTTTGCTGTATGCGCCGCGGAACTCCTCGAAGCAGTCCTGATCCAGACTGTCGCGGATGCGCTGGGTCAGCTGGTTATAAAAATACAGATTATGCATCACCGCCAGACGCATGGCCAGCATCTCCTCCGCCGTGAACAGGTGTCGCAGGTAGGCGCGGCTGAAATTCCGGCACACGGGGCAGTCGCATTCAGGATCGATAGATCCCTCGTCCAGTTTGTACTTGGCGTTCTTGATGTTCAGCGTGCCGCTCCAGGTGAACAGCTTGCCGTGACGGGCATTGCGGGCAGGCATCACACAGTCGAAGAAGTCCACACCGCGGGCCACGCCCTCAATGATGTTGCTGGGCGTACCCACGCCCATGAGATAGCGGGGCTTATCCGCCGGCATGAAGGGCTCCACCTTCTCGATGATGTCGTACATCACCTCCGTGGGCTCCCCTACCGCCAGGCCGCCGATGGCGTAGCCGTCGCAGTCCAGCTTGGCGATCTCCTGCATGTGCCAGGTCCGCAGGTCCGCATAGGTGGCGCCCTGGTTGATGCCGAACAGCATCTGATGGGGGTTCACCGTGTCCGGCAGACTGTTGAGCCGGTCATGCTCCACCTTGCAGCGCTGGAGCCAGCGGAGGGTCCGCTCCACCGATGCCTTGGCGTACTCATACCGGGCCGGGTTCTCCACGCACTCGTCAAAGGCCATGGCGATGTCACTGCCCAGATTGGACTGGATCTGCATGGATTCCTCCGGGCCCATAAAGATCCGGTGCCCGTCGATATGGCTGGCGAAGGTGACGCCCTCCTCCTTGATCTTCCGCAGAGAGGCCAGCGAAAACACCTGAAATCCGCCGGAGTCCGTGAGGATCGGCCCATCCCAATTCATAAATTTATGGAGGCCGCCCATCTGCCGCACTACCTTGTCACCGGGACGGAGATGCAGGTGGTAGGTGTTGGACAGCTCGATCTGGCAGCCCACATTTTTCAAATCCAACGCCGAAACGCCGCCCTTGATGGCCGCCTGCGTACCCACATTCATAAACACCGGGGTCTGCACCGTGCCGCCGTGGGCGCAGGAGAATTCACCCCGCCGGGCCTTCCCCTCTGTTTTCAAGATCTTAAACATAGCCACATTCCTTTTCGTTTATTGCAAATGCCCTTACATTATAATATAGGGTACCGGAATGTGCAAGAGCGTTATCATCTGCAAAAGCTGGCGATTTGACAAAAACGCACCGGGAGACAGTGTCTCCCGGTGCGTTTGGGGTAAAATCAATCCGATAAAACCAAATCAGGCCTTGCCGGCGCAACCGAGGACGTCCACCAGCTTGTGACGGACCAGCTCCTTGATGTTGGCACGGGCGGGCTTCAGGTACTCGCGGGGATCGAACTTGTCGGGATGCTCGGTCATGAACTGACGGATGGTGCCGGTCATGGCCAGACGCAAATCGGAGTCGATGTTGATCTTGCAGACGGACAGGCGGGCGGCCTGGCGCAGCTGCTCCTCCGGCACGCCGATGGCGTTGGGCATCTTGCCGCCGTTGTCGTTGATCATCTTCACATAGTCCTGCGGGACGGAGGAAGAACCGTGCAGCACGATGGGGAAGCCGGGCAGACGCTTGCTGACCTCCTCCAGTACGTCGAAGCGCAGAGGAGGCGGCACCAGGATGCCCTGCTCGTTGCGGGTGCACTGCTCGGGCTTGAACTTATAGGCGCCGTGGCTGGTGCCGATGGCGATGGCCAGAGAGTCGCAGCCGGTCTTGGCGACGAACTCCTCCACCTCCTCAGGACGGGTGTAGGATGCCTCGTGGGAGGCCACCTTGACATCGTCCTCGATGCCGGCCAGGGTACCCAGTTCGGCTTCCACCACGACACCGTGGTCATGGGCGTACTCCACCACCTTGCGGGTGATCTCGATATTCTCGGCGAAGGGCTTGGAGGAGGCGTCGATCATCACAGAGGTGAAGCCGCCGTCGATGCAGCTCTTGCAGGTCTCGAAATCGGGGCCGTGGTCCAGATGCAGCACGATGGGGATGTCGGGGCAGCAGGCCACAGCGGCTTCCACCAGCTTCACCAGATAGGTGTGGTTGGCGTAGGCGCGGGCACCCTTGCTGACCTGCAGGATGACGGGAGCGTGCTCCTCCTGGCAGGCCTCGGTGATGCCCTGCACAATCTCCATATTGTTGACGTTGAAGGCGCCGATGGCGTAGCCGCCGGCATATGCCTTCTCAAACATTTCCTTGGATGTTACCAGTGCCATAATCATATCTCCTTTTCCGCAATAAAAATTTGCTGTTTTGTACGGAATGATTGTTACATTCCTATTGTATCATATTTTTTCATATTTGCAAGAGCGAAAGCATTTACATTCCCAAATTTCCATGGTAAAATACCTATTTGAAGGCATACCGGCGGCGCATCGCAAGCGTGGGCCGGAGCATCATCAAATCTCAACCTATGTTTCGGAGGTATGGACCTATGAAAGAATTGCGCGGCGCGTGTATCATCGGCCAGTCCGGCGGTCCCACGTCTGTCATCAATGCCAGCGCCTACGGCGTCATCGACACGGCGCTGAAGTCCGGCGCCATCACCCAGGTGCTGGGCGCGGAGCACGGCATCAAGGGCGTGCTGGCCGACCGGCTGTTTGACATGGGGCAGGAGGACCCTGAGGAGCTGCGGCTGCTGAAGTACACCCCCTCCTCTGCTCTGGGCTCCTGCCGGTACAAGATTGCCGATCCCGAGCTGGATGACACGGACTACAAGCGTATCCTGGAGGTGTTCAAGAAGCACGATGTCCGCTATTTCTTTTATAACGGCGGTAACGACTCCATGGATACCTGCAACAAGATCAACCAGTATATGCAGTCCGTGGGCTACGACTGCCGCGTGATGGGCGTGCCCAAGACCATCGACAACGATCTGTTCGGCACCGACCACTGCCCCGGCTATGCCTCTGCAGCCAAGTATATCGCCACGTCCATCATGGAGGTCTATCAGGACGCCCATGTGTACGACACCGGCATGATCGTGGTGGTGGAGATCATGGGCCGTCACGCCGGCTGGCTGACGGCGGCCTCCGCGCTGGCCGGTGAGTACGGCGCAGGTCCCGACCTGATCTATCTGCCGGAGACGGATTTCAGCATGCCTGATTTTATTGAGGACGTCAAGCGCATTTATCAGGAGAAGGGCAACTGCATTGTGGCCGTGTCCGAGGGCATCCATTACGAGAACGGCGACTTCGTGTCCGAGGCCAAGGTGGCCGCCAACGACGGCTTCGGCCACGCCCAGCTGGGCGGTCTGGCCACCATTCTGTCCCAGGTCCTGAAGGAGGAGACGGGCGCCAAGGTCCGCGGTATCGAGCTGAACCTGCTGCAGCGCTGCGCCGCCCATCTGGCCAGCGAGACCGACATCGAGGAGTCCTATATGGCCGGCAAGGTGGCTGTGGAGAACGCCGTCAACGGTATCAATGGTCGTATGATCGGCTTTGAGCGCGGCGTGCAGGATGGCAAGTATGCCTGCCGCACCAAGCTCATCCCTCTGATGGAGGTGGCCAATGTGGAGAAGAAGATTCCCCGCGAGTGGATCAACGAGGCGGGCAACGGCGTAAACCATCAGTTCATCGAGTACGCGCTGCCGCTGATCCAGGGCGAGCCGAACCTGCCGCGGCAGGACTCCCTGCCCCGCTTCGCCAAGCTGAAAAAGGTGCTGGCCAAGTAAATAGAGCCTTATACAGCAACGGCTGGAAAGTAGAGATACTTTCCAGCCGTTGTTTCGGTTATGGGTGCTCAGGTATGGAGATGCCGCTGTTATCATTGGAATCGATGGCTTGGACTTGCGGAGTATATGCGGCGGCTGAGACAATGCTACTTGCAATTCTTCTCATAGATGATACGCAGGCCCTCCATCATCAGATACTTGTCGTAGGTGACGTGGTTGCGGCAGTAGCGCGCGATCACCGGTGCGTTGGGACCGGTGGCTACGATGGACGGCTCCTCCCCGTCCAGCATGTCGCGGATGCGGTCGATGATGCCGTCCAGCATGCCGGCAGTGCCGTAGACAATGCCGCTGCGCATACAGTCCTCCGTGTTTTTTCCGATAAGGTGGCGAGGATGCTGGAGTGAAATATTGGGTAGCTGTGCCGTGTGGTCGGACAGGGCGTCCAGTGACAGGCGGACGCCGGGGAACATCAGCCCTCCCTCGTAGCAGCGCTTGGCGGAGATGTAGGAGATGATGGTGGCGGTGCCCATGTCGATCATGATGATGGGCGCAGGATACTTTTCCAGCGCCGCCACGGCGTTGGAGACGATGTCGGCGCCCAACTGCTGGCTGTTGAACTCCATACGGATATTCAGACCCGTTTTGATGCCGGCGCCTACCATCATGGGGGGCTTGCCCAGCAGGCGGGTCAGGGCCTTCTCCATCATGAAGTTGATGGGCGGCACCACACTGGCAAAGATGGCGCCGCTGACGTCGTGGATATCGCAGCCGTACAGCGTAAACAGGTTCATCAGATCGATGCTGATCTGGTCCGCCGTCTTGCGGCTGTCCGTGTCCAGAGACGCCAGAAAACGCAGTTCCCGCGCCTTGTCGAACAGACCCACGGAAATGTTGGAATTGCCGATGTCAATAGCTAACAACATGGGTATATCCTCCTCCCTTTTTTGCCTATCATACCACGGTGCTGTGCGGTTTACAAGCGGCGACAGGCAAAAAGCTGCCCCCATACGATTGTATGGGGGCAGCTTTTTCGTTGAAATGGGGCGCTTACTCCTGGGTCACGAAGGTGTCTGCTTCGTCCACAGTATACATGTGCTCCAGCATGCGGGTGACCATGTTGCTGTAACCCCACTCGTTGTCGTACCAGGCGATGAGCTTGACGAAATCGTGGTCCAGCATGATGCCCGCTGTCTCGTCGAAGATGCAGGGGCAGGGATTGCCGATCAGGTCGGTGGACACCACCTGGTCGCGGGTGTAGCCGATGATGCCCTTCATGTATGTCTCGGAGGCGTGGAGGATCTCGTAACAGATGTCGGCGTAGGAGACGGTGCGGCCCAGGCGGGCGGTCAGATCCACCACGGATACGTCCGCCGTAGGGACACGAAAGGCCATGCCGGTCATCTTGCCCTTCAGAGATGGGATCACGCGGCCCACAGCCTTGGCGGCGCCGGTGGAGGTGGGGATGATGTTGTTGAGGATGGAGCGGCCGGTGCGCCAGTCGCTGCCGCCGCGGGAGTCGACCGCCTTCTGCTTGGCGGTGGCGGCGTGGATGGTGGACATGAGCGCCTGCTCAATGCCGAACTCGTCGTTGACGACCTTGGCAAGGGGCGCTAAGCAGTTGGTGGTGCAAGAGGCGTTGGAGACGACCTTCATGTCAGAATGGAGCAGCATGTGGTTCACGCCCATGACGAACGTGGGGGTGACCTCATCCTTGCCGGGCGCGGTCAGGATGACCTTCTTCGCGCCGCCCTTGAAGTGGCGGGAGGCCTTCTCGGTGGTGGTGTAAGCGCCGGTGGACTCGATGATGTACTCCGCGCCGCAGCTGGACCAGGGGATCATCGCCGCGTCGGACTCGCTGAAGACCTGAATGGTGTGACCGTTGACGATCAGGTTCTTGTCCTTGTGCTCCACCGTGCCGTTGAACTGACGGAACACGGAATCGTATTTGATCATATAGACCATGTAATCCAGATCCGCTTTGCGCAGGTTGATACCGCAGATGTCGAACTGCTCCGGATGCTCGATCATGATGCGCAGCACGACGCGGCCGATGCGGCCGAAGCCGTTGATGCCCACTTTGATAGCCATAATGATAATCCTCCACAGAAAATGTGATCGTATTGTTCGGAGCTCGAGCCCCGTCATTGCAGAATCATTATATCATGGCGTATTTTTTTGTCTTCCCCTTTTCGGGAAAAAGGTAGCTGAACTTTGTTGTACAAATGTGTGCAAAACAGACAAAAACAGCGAAAAATATTTGTCTAACTTCTCCAAATATTCCATACATTTGAAACATTCGAAGCATCCGTTCGTGCAAAAAATTGCACTTTATCGCACTAAAATGACAGCAAACTTGCAAAACGAAAACGGCCCTCTTTGGGAGCCGTTTTACTTCAGTCTAAATTCAGTGGAGACGCATTTCGAGCCTTCGGCTCGAAACCTGTCTCTTATACACATCTCCGAGCCCACGAGACTACGCTGCATCTC
>OWJF01000799.1_pt1 | contig 15208 bp, 4 predicted proteins | sample 1732941 | NCBI WGS metagenome assembly OWJF01 (sample SAMN05065770, study PRJEB22554) | human gut metagenome | biome: ENVO:2100002; feature: ENVO:00000062; material: ENVO:00002003 | host: Homo sapiens | place: USA
AACCTCAATACCGACGGGGTACCGCCACCCTCAAATTTGCTTGCAGACATTTGCACCTGTGCCGTTTTCCCAACCGCTCCACCTCCGCCAACCTCAATACCGATAGGGCACCACCCTCCCAAAATTTGCTTGCAGACATTTGCACCTGCGGCGTTTTCCCCGCCGCTTCACCTTAACCAACCTCAATACCGACGGGGTACCGCCACCCTCAAATTTGCTTGCAGACATTTGCATGTGGTCATCGTTAGCTCTCCAAGAATTCTGAACACCGTACAATGAGGACTTCGAAAATTTCTTCGGTTCCTACAACTAAATAAAGTTGTAGCGAAAGAGCAATACTGCCGTCCTCAAGCCTTTAATTTCATTAAAACAAGCCTATGTCCGATCAAATTGAATCATTAGCAAGAAGCCTTATTAGCGAAAAAGAATGCGAATGGCTCGAATTCAAAAAGGATAACGCTAACGCAAAAATGATTGGCGAAGACATAAGTGCTCTGGCCAATGGTGCTGCACTATTACAGCGTGAACAAGCCTATATGATCTGGGGCATAGATGACGCCTCTCACAACATTGTTGGCACCAAATTTTCGCCCTACGACAAGTTTCAAGGCAATCAAGAACTTATCTCTTGGTTACATGGCATGCTGTCTGACAATGTCGACTTTGCTTTTCAAGAAACATCCATTGACAATAATCGCATCGTCCTATTAACAATTAAAGCAGCCATTCAATATCCCGCTGCCTTCCAAAAAGAAGCATTTATCAGGGACGGCAGTTATACCAAACGTATTTCCGAACGCGCATCTCTACAAACTCGATTATGGGATCGTTTAAGGAACGAAAAATTTGAATTAGCAAAATCATTGATCAACTTAAAAGCTGACGAAATAGAAAACAAAATCGATACACGCATCTACTTCGATAAATTATCTATTGAAACACCAAGTCTCCTAGCTGATCGAGTAAAATATCTCGAACGAGACCACATTATCAAACAACAAGACAATCAACTTTATTCGATAACTAATTTCGGAGCAATTTTATTAGCTAGAAATATCAATGAATTCTCCAACATAAATAGAAAAGAAGTACGCATAGTTCAATATAAAGGAGTCGACAGGAACGAAATTTCTATCAGTCGAACCTTCGAGCAAGGTTACGCCGTATGCATATCTGACATATTGTCATATATTGACGCATTACTACCATCCTCGGAGCCAATAAGCGATACAGGAGAACGCATCATTGTCAGACACTATCCTCCCATCGCGTTGCGTGAGTTATTAATCAACGCTCTGATCCACCAAGATCTGACAAGCTCAGGTAACTGTGTTGTCTGCGAAATTTTTGATAATCGCATCGAAATAACAAACCCCGGGAAGCTATTAGTTGAAAAAAACCGGATTATTGACCTACCTCCACAATCACGAAACGAACATTTAGCAAGAATGATGCGGCGTATGCGATTATGCGAAGAGCTAGGCACCGGATGGGATCGTGTTGTATCATTGTGCGAACAAAATCAATTACCATCACCAGAAATCATTCAATACGAAGATTCAACTCGAGTGATTTTATATTCACACATTGACTTCTCCGAATTAACAAAAGAACAAAAATTATGGGCTTGCTATCTTCATGCCTGCATTTTATGGGGCCGTCGCAAAAGTGCCACAAACACTACTCTGAGAGAACGTTTCGGTGTTGACAAAAAAAGTTCTAGTGCCATTTCACGATTATTAAAAGATGCCGTTGCAAGAAATCTTTTGAAAATGAAAGAAGAGTCCATCGGAACAAAATCCAACCGATACATTCCTTATTGGGCTTGACATCCCTCAAACTGACTGAGCTTGCATATTATCTTTTGCCATTCATCGATTTCTCATAAGTTAGCCGGAAACCGACTTTTTTATTTCCTTGACAAGGGATCGAGTTGCCGTAGTCAAATTCTATCCGTCGAGACCTTGTCAAGCGGTTTTCTGAATGCTATCAACCAAATTCCTCAAAAGCAGAAATTAACTTCCCTTGGCCCCGTTAATCTGAAATTCCGAACATTCCAAGGGGGATAAGGGGGATAAGGGGGCACAATCCCCTGTAGGATTTTTTTTCTACTACAATGCGTAGCGTAGTCACCAAATTGCGAAGACACCACACTCAGCTGCTGAAGTCAATATCGGTAATTGGCTAAGCTTAAGGAATCGTGGACAGGTGATGTCATTGATATTGGCGTAATATGGACGGGCGCCACCTCCACCAGGAATACGTCCCGGGTTGTCCATGACAGCCCGGGTTTTTTATTCCTTTTCAATGAATTACCTCTGCAATTCGTCCATGGTCGTCCACCGACGTCCAAGCCGGTTTTTGACGATTTTTACACTGCTGTCCAAAATAGACTCTGCTATAGAGTTTCCCTCTCTGTCAATAGATTTCCAACATTTCCAGCTTCAACCCTACAAAAAGCACCACAATCCGCTTCAAGTTCGGAAGGCGCTTCAGGTCATCCGCCTTCTCGTAACGGCTGATCTGGGACTTAGCCTCCACGATCGCATCGGACTTCGCCTGGTCTGTCGCATTCTTGGGAGAAAGGTATTTCACTTCCACCAAGTACGCGCTCTGAGCCCGACTGCCGACGGTAGGAACCGCCAGAATGTCGATAAATCCCCGATCTTCCCCACGAACTTCCACTTCACTCGTGACGGTATAGGCGTTCGTAAAACTGAAGGCGCCGATAAGCAGCGTCTGAAAATCGCTTTCCTTGAGATGCGCGTACGCATGCAACCCGCTTGCCGCCGTGAAACGATCGCACGTCACCCGAAAGAGCGGTTCCGGATTGCCGGCAACCAGCGCATCCAACGCCTCCAGAAAGTCCGTCGCCACAAACTCATACTGCTCCGTCTGTAGGACGTGCTTTAAGAAATACTCAAAAAATTGGATGCTGACGGCTCGATTGGGAATCACCAACTCGCGATTGTTACCCGCGGCATAGGTGAGAAAACCAAAATAGAACATCGCCGAAAGTAACGATGAACCGTCCAACTGCGTCTCTTGATTGAGATTCAGAGGCTTCAACCTCCCGGCAAACGGAATCGGCTCACGACGTAGTGCCTTCTCCACCGTCTGCCGCACAAAGGACGCATCCCCCAAACTCAGAATTTTCTCAATCTTGTTGAGATCCTGACCGAGATTGGGATCGAGGAGCGTATCCGGTTCTTCACCGAGGTTTTGCCACGTCAGCAGATAGCTGAGGCACATCGTAGGATTAAACACCGTCGTCTCGTTTTGCGGGCTGAAGCGGTACCCGTTGTACCACTCCCGCATCCGCGCCACGAGATCGTCCACGTTGAGTCCCCATTTGGAAATATCCAAAACCTGAGGCACCAACTCTCTTAACTCCGCTTCCGTAAACCCATAGAGATCGGCAAAGGCCGGAAATGTCGTGATGTTGGTCGAAATGCTGAACCCCGACGTCATGGAGTCGAGCGAAATGGACGTCACCCCGGTAATAAAGATGCGGGACACCAAACGGTTGGTGGCCGCCTTGAGTTTCGTGAAGAAATTCTTCAAGAAACCTTCCGACGACGTCATGGCTTTGAAGTGCTCCAAGTCTTGCGACAGCACCTCGTTCGCAAACTGATCGTACTCATCAATAATGACATAGAGCTTGCGTGGAAATTCTTCTGTGAGAAGCGAGAAAAACCGACTGATCAAGGCCGACGCGCTGGGGAACGTGCCTTTCAGAACCTCATTCTGTTCCGGATGCGGGTACCGCTGAAAATAACTGCGCACCCCCGACAACACCGTTTCCTGAAACTCCGCCGCCAGAACCTGATGATTCGGCGAAGCGATGCCGGAAAAGTCCAAATGCAGAACCCGGAACTGGCTCGCAAGCGGCGTCTTATGGCTTCCGATATAGGTACCCGCAAAAACACGGTCAAACTGATCAGCCGCCGCCTCGTCGTAATAGGCTTCGAGCATATTCGTGGAAAGCGTCTTTCCGAAGCGGCGCGGGCGGACGATGAACGGATAATTGGAACCGCATCGTTCCAAAACTTCAATGAACTGGGTTTTGTCGACGTAGGCCAGTCCCTCTTCGCGGATATACGCAAAGTCCGCATTGCCATAAGGCGTGAGCTTTAACTGAGTTTCGGGCATAACTTACCTCTCTCGCCACAAAGTTCGTTGGACGGCTGCCATCCGGGCTCGGTGCCACCGAAGGAAAGGCAGGTGTTTTGGCTGCACAAACCTCAGCTTCATATCCGCCGTGATGCCGGCTGCCTCTAAGTCTTGCTGAGGCAGCCCCGGTGAAATAATGATCTTCCCGTCATCCTCAAAACTGATGAGGAATTTATCAAAGAGCGCATCCAAATTCACTGCCAGCAAAAAACCGTTGTAGGGGCAGAGGCGTTCCGCCCCCGTTTCACATTCGGCCCAGGGTTTTGCGTGGCTCGCCCGAAGGAGTTCTCTCAGCCCAATCCCCGTCACGGCACACCGACCGTTCCAGAGTTGTTCCAGAGCCCGCCGGTAAATGGCCTGTCCCAATCGGACACTGCGCATTTCCTCGGTTTCCCACATTTCCGACTTCCACATACCGTGCCTGCACATCCGCTTTTCGTACCCAATACCGCGGCGTAATCGCGAACCCAGGATCGGCCTTCTCCTCTTGCGTCACATCCCGTTCAACGAGTTCACCCTTGCTGTTTTTAGTCCCGTCAAACGTCGCCCATCGGTTGTCAAACTGATGAAAGAGTTTCCCTTCGTAGAGCGGCACAAGGTCATCCGAATCCTTCGTTGTATGGAAAAGGTCGCTGTCGTTGGACATATCAAACATACGCAGCGTCCGAATTCCCCACGGATTTCCGTCCGGCTCATTTTCGTTCATCAATACGGGAGCCGCCTGGTAGAGTTTGCGGCAGATTTCCACATCCGCTTCCGTGCGAACCAACACACAGGTTTGTGTATTGGGATTAAAGCGCTTCAGATCACCCGGCTCAAACGTCACGTGTCGCCGCTTGTCGTCAAGGTGCTCCAGACGCGTGGCATAAAACACGCAGTCCGCTTTCTCCGACGGGCGAAGCGTCAGCAAAACGAAGGAATACCTGCTGTCAATCGGAAAGAGCTTCTCGGTGTTGTTGAAGTGATACGCCGAAGCCACACGTCCGTTGAAAACGGTTTGGGAAAACGCTTTTGTCGCGTCGTCCGTAATCATGCCGGCCGGCACCACCAAACCAACGGCACCGTTTTTCCTCACCAACGCCGTCGCCAATTCCGCAAAATACGCGTAGAGATTCGTGTCGCCCGTCCCCGTCATCGGGAACCGCCCGTGACTGCGGGGCTCATCCGAGAGATGGCAAAAGTTGGAAGCGGCCGCTGCAGTCTGGCGGGCGTCTTGGTAATGTTCAAACAAGGCCTTTTCCGCTGCACTCTGCTCCTCGGACGGTGCCAAGCCCAAAAAATCCGTCGCCATTCGCCCGTAACTCAGCGCCTCAATCATCTTGGCCCGTTTGGCAGAGGTCTGTGCGTCCGCAATCGCGGGATACCGGTTGGCAAACCACTTCTTGTCTTCCACCTTGGCCTTTTCCCAAGGCGGATTCCCTAATACACAGTCAAAGCCACCCGCCGCAAACACCTGCGGAAAGATGAGCGGCCAATGCAGAACATAAGATGACCGGCACACTTCCTTGGCAAGTTTGATTTGTTCACGATCCTGATTCGTATCCCCGTCGGAATACACCCGGAACAAGGTTCCTGACGTCGGCACCAACGCCCGCGTCATCTCGTTTTTCGGACAAAGGAAGGCGCTCATATAGAGGTTGCAAACCGCCGTCACCCGATTGTCCGCAATGTCACTGCGGTAACGAGCGTAGGTCGCGGCCTTCGCCTTTTCATCCGACAACCGTTCCGACGCCATACTTTCCAAATGCCCGAGCAGATCCGTGCAGTCTTTCGGCAGGAACAAGTCCTCGGAATAGTGCAGCGTGTCCATGGTGCGGTTGATGGACTGGCGGTCGGATGCATTGGCTTTTTTTAGGGCCTGACACACCGCCTTATCGTCTACCTTATTGCGCGTACCGCCGAAAGACGCCGTCAGCCCCGTGGCATACGCTGCGTCCGGCACCCAGTCGCTGACTTCCTTCAAGTCAAACACCCCGAGTAGGGAGTTGCCGACGATCAAATGGTGATCCAAGAAGGAAAGCGGCTTTCCTTCCGCAAAACCTTCGAGCCACAAAGCCATGCGGGCGAGTTCCACCGCCAAGGGGTTTAAGTCCACCCCATAAATGCAGTGCTGAATCACGTCGCGCAGTGCTCGGCGGTAACTCTGCGGCGTCACCACGCCGTCAGGCGACCTCACCTGCGCCAGGTATTCGGCAATACGACGCGCCGCCGCCAGCAAGAAGTGCCCGCTGCCGCAAGCCGGGTCAATAACGCGCAACGAAAGCAAAGCCGCTTCCGGTTCCGTCGGTCGATCCTGCAGGCGTTGCCGGATCACCGGCACCAAAGCCGTCTGTACCAAACTCTGCACGAACGCATCCGGCGTGTAATAGCTCCCCGTCTTTTTGCGCTCGTTGTCAGTATTGCTTTGCCCCACAAAGAGAAACGTCTTCTGCTTCAGATCCACCATAGGTACGAGTTCGAGCAAGCTTTCATAAATACTGCCCAATTCTTCCGTGCCCATATTTTTGTAGTCGATTGCGGCGTAAACCCCGTTGATCGTCGCCCAACGCATCGACGTCATCGCCTGCAGAAACGCTTTGTTCGAAAGTATCGAGGCCATCAGGTGCGGGCACTGTCCTTCGGCAAAAAGGCCTCCCAAAGCGGGGAGCGCCAACACCGGTTCCCCCGCGGCCAAACTGCGGAATACGATGCGAACCGATTCCCAGACGTCATGACTGTCATTTTGGAACCGACGCTTACCGGCGATGTCGCGCAGCCGGTGCATGGCGTACCCCAACCGGTAACGCTGTTTGGCCAATTCATTTTCAGGCGTCCCGTCCTCAACGTTGAGAATGCCGCGCTCTTCCACACAGAAAAGAAAGAGGAACCGATACATGAGCCGCAACAGTTCATGCGTGTAATCTTTGGCCGACAGTTTCCCGACAGCAATCGCTTCCCGCAACGAAGTATTGGCCGGATGCTGCAGAAAGCCGTTCCCCAACGTCTGCAGGGCTTCCATGATGTTGGCGCTTAAGGCCTCCCGCGCCGGCTGTCCGGCTTCCACCCCAGCCTTGATCCATTCGTCCCAAGCGTTCGTACCGTCTTTCACCACAGCGCGCGAAGCATGAAGCGCGAGCCAGAAGTGCATGAATTCGGCATAGTCTTCCGACGCCAGAATTTCCTGAAGATTGAATTCCAAGTAGCTCGGACGCGTAAGCGACATTGAGTCCCGCAGAAGGCGCACGGTCGTACCCGAGAACGCGAGACCCCAGCGATGCGCTTCAGACGCATTCAAAAATTCCTGCACCAACTGAAACGCCGATTTCTTAGTGCGTCCGTCGGACACGGCAAGTTCATGACACGCCTCGTCCAAAGTCATCGGGTAGGCCGCCACCGCCACCGGCAGATCGTCCGCCGTCAGGCCTACGGGATAAAAACGCCCGTCCGTTTCCAAACCGGCGACGTCGTTCACGTGGTAACCCAGGCAACCCTTCAAAATGTTTTCGGCAAAGGTTTTCGTTCGGCGCAGTCGGTCTTCATACGAGAGATCGGTGCGGGTAAAGAGCGTCGAGAACTGTTGCCAAGACGCCTTCGCAATCGTAAAAGCACGGGCACACTCTTCTTTGAGCGTAATTCCCGGTAACAGCCGATAGTCTTTCGACGTCTGACGCAGGTTTTTCTGCAGGAAGACCTGCTGAATCTGATCCGGCAGAAAGAGATTTCCCTGAATGTCGCAGCAAACTGAAAAAACGTTGGCGTGTCTCATCGTTATTTTCTCTCTGTTACTCTCTTACTCTTCATCCGTCGGAAGCAATACAAAAGCCGCCATCACGTCGACCGGCAGGCAGGGGGCTACCTCACAAACGGAACCTTCCGCCGTAAATTCCTTCACCCGGGTATGTTCCTCAAGAAGCTGTCGGGCTCGTTCTTGTGCCAAGGCTGCGAGTTTTTCCGTCTGCCCCTCAATAAAGGCCACCGCTTCCCGAATCTTGCTCTGCGCCAACTGTGCACTGAAGTTGCCGCCCATCTTCTGCGAGAAAATGGTTCGGACTTCCGCACCGACCTTCCATTCCGGTGTCCGAACCCCCGTCACGGCCACGGGCACAATTTCTTCCGAGAGAAGATTCTTTCTCGTCTGATTACGGTACGCCAAACGCATTTGATAGCGCAGACGCAACAGGTAAACCCGCGTCACCGACGTCACGGCCGACGTTTCCGCCACGGCGCAACGGGCAATCAATTTGCCGTTGCCGGTCAACGCCTGATCCACTACGCCTTCGGAAAGAACATTGATAAAGGGGGCCGAACGGTGAATTTCACCCAAATCAATGACGTCGTTATTCTCGAACCCCTCATCCTTAAAGCGTTGCTTGATACTCTCGTCATTAAGACTCGCCAGCGGGAAACGATACGTGAGATCCCGTTCGGACAAAGGCTCTAACTTGCATCCCATCAGGGCGACGGCATTGCGGCTGAAGGCAACGAGGTCACTGTGCCCGCCCAACACTTCCTGCTGTTCCTGCCACAAGGGGTAAACCTCTTCCGGATGAATGGACTGCTGGGCAAAAACCGTGCGGTTGCGTTTCGCTTTTTCGAGTGCGTTCGTCCACTGAGCATCCAATTCCGCAAATTCTTCCGGCGCAAAAAGTTCCGGCTGGACGATAAATTTCTTTTTCTCTCGATCCTTGAAAAGCGCCGCCTGAATCAGTGCCTTGTTGATCGAGTCCTTCTCGTTCGGTACCGGCACGATGATCCCCAACTGCTTATGGATGGCTTCACTCTTTTTCAGAATGACCTTCAAAATAAAGCCGTCCACGGGGTTATTCTCACCATAAATCATGGTGCAGCGGATTTCTTTCGCCTTCTGTCCGAAACGATCGACGCGCCCTTCACGCTGTTCGTGTCGCGTCGGATTCCACGCAAGGTCGTAGTGCACGACCGCCGTGAAGTACTGCTGCAGATTGATACCTTCGGAGAGGCAGTCCGTTGCCACGAGAACCCGTTTCTCGGCATTGCCCATCGCTTCCACCCGAGCCTTACGGTCTTCAGGGGCCAGTTCCCCGGTCACGCAGTCCACCGTCACGTTCTTCGGCAACGCTTCCTGCAGGGCTTTCTTCACATACTGCGCCGTGGCAATGAAACGGCAGAAAATCACCGGGGCAAAGCCGTCTTTGAGGAGCGTCTTCACATGACGCACCAAAAGGTTCAGCTTCGGGTCATTCGAACTCCCCGCCAAGCACTTTGCTTCATCCAGCAGTCGACGGAGTTCATCGTTCTCTTTAAGACAAAGCGCCGGTTCCGCATCCGAATCGCTTCCCTCATCCAATTCCTGCAGATCCGGATTGACCACCCAATCGTCCGACACGTCGCCTGCCGTTGCTTCCAACCGATTTTTGAGCGCCTGTTCCGCTGCGGCCGGTGAAGAAGAAATGCAACGGAAGAGTGCCAGAACGGCGTACCAAATCAATCGATTGTCCGCCCCGTCGGCATCCACCATTTTCTGACAATAGTCCTGAACGTGCGCGAAGAATCCATCCCATTCGTTCGTGAGCTGATACGTCAATTCCGTTGTCATCCGCGTGGGGAACCCCGTCATACGGTCCGATCCCGACACACGCCATTCGGTAATGTCCTGACGGCGGCGCTGCACGAAGCACTTGGCCAATTCCAATCGCAACGGGTCGCGCGGCGACGTTTTTTGCCGCAACCGAACGAAATCCTCGTTTAATAACGACAAGAGACTGTAGAACCCTTCTTCATTTCCGGAATGCGGCGTTGCCGTGAGAAGGATCATGTGGCGCTCTTTTTTCTGCGCCAGACGCTTCAACAGCTCGAACCGCTTCTGCATCGCCCGCGAGGACTGTACGCAGGTATGGGCTTCATCCACAATGATGCAGTCCATATCCATCGTCTGAAAATAGTCGCGATGCTTTTCGCTTTTGATGTAGTCCAAACTCACCACGAGCACCGGAAATTGATCGACGATCGTTTTCCCGTGCGGCACGGACTTTTCCAACCGAGCCGCCGTCCCGGCCGTCAAGGGTTTCGCCTCAATGTTGAAGTGACTGCTGAGTTCCGTCACCCACTGATCCACGAGGTGCGGGGGGCACAACACCGCAAACCGATTGATTTCCCCGCGATCCATCATTTCCCGCACGATGAGTCCGGCTTCAATCGTTTTACCGATACCGACATCGTCGGCGATGAGCAACCGCACAACCTTCTGCCGCATCGACATCAAAAGCGGCACCAGCTGATAGGAGCGGGGCTCCACGGCAATGGAACCGAATGACCGGAACGGTCCCGCACCGCTGCGAAGCTGAAAGCGCAGGGCGTTATAAAGCAGTTCTGCTGAAGAAATGCTCCCAGCCTTTTCCGGATCCGGCAATTCAAACTGCGCCAAGCGAACGGGCTCCGTTTCAAGCGCCGGCACCAGACAAGTCACCTCATCATCGGCCCCGCCGATGGGGCGCAGGCGCAACCATTCATCCGAAGAACCGGACTGAACCACCCAAGTCCGAGCACGGGCATAAACCAAATTACCGGGAAGAAAAATATTGCTCATGGTTTGTCTTTTCTCAGGGTTCCATCAGTCGGCCAAAAGTTCCGGACAGTGCCTCAGCGTCGTTTCCCATTGGGATTCGTCACTCATATCTAATACCTTCCACCCGATTTCTTGAACGTCTTCTTTCACATCGTCATCCACCGGTGAAAAGGAAATCAGCGTGCGGTCTCCCGAGTAAGCCGCATCAAACGTGAGGCCCATACGCTTAAAGGTCTTCGGACACTGATCCGGTACTTTAAAGCCGGCCGCAAGCGCCTTGGCCTTAAATCGTTCAATGGTCGTTCCTTCGGTTTGCACGGCTGCTTCGGTTTCTGCCGATTCATCGACGTCAGCCACGCACTGCGTCAGGCTCACCAAAAACCGCAATGCATCCGGATCACGGCGGTCAATCTTGTCGTGTTCCGGCTGGTTGTAGTAAGTGAGCAAACACGAGTAGCAACCGGCAACGCAGTCGGTCTTGCGGTCAAACTGCTCCATGTGATCCGCATCCCAATTCTGACCGTCGTCCTTCTCGTAGTGCATCAGCTTTAACGCCGCTTCGGCAATCGTTTTCACCGCATTCGGGTTTTTCACGATATTGCGAAGCACCCCCGCGCCGCCTTCACCGGATTCATAAATAAGAATCATGCGGCGATCTAAGGCATTAGGAATCGGTTCCACAAAGATTTCCGACGACTCAACCTGATACACCTGCTCAATCGCTCGTTTGATTGCGGCCTGAAGCGTTGCCATCGTGACGATGGAAGCCGTCGCTGATTCAATTTTGGGTTCCAGCAGAAGAATATTTCGGGTGTCGCTCACAAACGGCACGATGGTCTGCACCGGTCCCTTGGCCTGCACCTTGTCTTCTTTTTCCTTCGTCTCTTCCGCATCCGGCCCCTCATTTCGCCAGTAGCCGGTAATCGGATTGATCACGAAGCCCTTCGTCTTTTGGTTCTTGCGGTGCTTCCAACCCAAATTAGCCCGCCAAACCGAAGCCGCCGGGGCATAGGTGAGCGTCGCCGTAACCTTGTCGCCGTTCTTTACCTCAATCACCTTTGTCTGAGGCTTGCCGGCCGGTGACTTCGCAAAGCGAAAGAGCGTCTGCGTTTCAAACCCTTGGCTTCGGCGATTTTCGTCTTCCAACGTGATGTGTTCGACTTCCGTCGTTTCCACCATACTGACCTTGTAGAGTCCCTGAAGAACATCGTCAGGCGACAAAGCCGTACCGCAGTTTTCACACACGTTGAAAATCTTGTCGCCGTCCAAATCGTGCGCATAACCGCAGTTCGGACAAACCACGACCGCTTTCGTCGGCAACTGAGCTCCGGCCGTCGTCGTTCCGGCCGACGCATTGATCTTCAGACGGTCAATCCGATAGATGCGTCCTCGGTGATAAATGAGGTTCCGAGGCCCAAACTCCGACAATCCAAGGAATCGGGCTCTTGCTAGCACCGTATCTTCTTCCGTCTGCCCGTTGGGAGCCGGAAGCCAGGCCAACAACGGCAATGCCGGGAAGTTGTATCCCGGCAGGAAGCCCTGACTCGCCAAATAACGATAGATGTAAAAATCGTTGTTCGTCGACGTTGAACTCGTCTGTTCCAACTTCTGCTTCTGACGCCGAGCATCCTGATGACGACGATTGGCAATCGCCTGCTCGTCCTTACTGTACCCCGCCCCGAGAATAATGTCGTTCGCTTCCTGAATTTGTTTCCGAGTGGCGTTGTAAAGACTGCGCCACCCGTCAAAGGCCGCCTGAAATTCCTTTGCCGACTGGTTCATCGTGCGTTCAACGTAGTCCTTGTCGTACCACGTCGAGCGCTGATCCTTGAGTTCGGAAGCCACTTGTGCAAGTACAGATTTCCCCAATTCCACAGCTTTCTTGGTGATAGCTTCCGACTGAAGGCTCTTCAGTACGTCAGGCAACACCGGGTAATCCGGAACCTTCGTCAAATCCAATGCCTGAGCCACCGTGCCCGGCAGATCAACGCAAGCAGCCGACATCCAGATGGAATGGAGGTGGTTCTTAATGAGTGCCTCATTGGAAAGATCAAGCGTCGGCTCCTTCACCACGCCCTGCACCATATCTTCCGGATGGTTGAAGAACCACTGATCATGCGGACTCATCGACGTACAGTAACTGACGCTCATCGCCTGTTGCCCCGAACGACCGGCACGACCCGCACGCTGCACATAATTCGCTGCCGTCGGCGGGATGTTCCGCATATAAACGTAGTTCAGGGCGGAAATGTCGATCCCCAATTCCATGGTCGGTGAGCAGAAAAGCAACGGCAGCCGCTTAAACAATTTCGACGGGTGTTTCTTCTTCCATTCTTCTTCGTCTTTCTGTGTCGCGCGAAACCGCATTTCCAAGTCTTCACGCTCATCTGAAGACACTTGGGCCGTGTGTTCCTCGGCTTCAAAATCAAACAAGGCTGACCCGTCCGTTTTCAAAACGTCGGACATAGTGAGATAGAGCTTCTGGAAAAACTCGTTGACGCCTGTTTTTCCGGTTTTCGGGAAAGACCACGTCAACACGTTCTGATCCAACTGATAACACGTGCCGCTCTTATTCTGTTTTTCCCGTAGCAATCCCGCACCGACCAAAATTCTCGTCATGCGGGTCACCAAGTCATGCATCGCCTCTCGATCCGACGATACCTTCTCCGGAATCGTCGTCTTGATGTCCTTCCAGAAATCCAGTTTCTGCAGTACTTTCATCACCGGTGAATTGACCGTCAGTCGCGCCGTATCCCCTAATAGCCAAGACTTGACGTCCTCTTTTCGGAGAACAAAGGCGCAACCCACAAATCCACCATTACGCATTTCATCAGCAAGACTCCACCGGCCGGACAGCACGCCGTGATCCAATTCACGCATCCTTTCCTGTTCCTTCGGGGAGAAGTACACGCTGTCCACGCAAAGTCGCCGCCGTACTTCATTTAAAAATGCCGATAAGAGCTCCGAGCGGTTGTTCACCGACAGTTTTGAGAGTACCGGATCTCCCGCAAAGACCGTATCGTCACTCACAAGTCGATTCAGATCGGCATACCCGATACGCAACAGCCCCAATCGTTCCAGACTCGGACAGTTATAGAACCCTTTATCCTGCAGATCCCGAAGAATCCGATAGCTCAACACAAAGCGGAGCGCCTTGTTGGCATTATTGAAACTGTGGCTTTCCGCCGAAACGGCATCGTTGAGATATTCCCGCTGGGCGGACTGATTGTACGGATCATCAAAATGAAACAGCCGGCAGACACCGTCCACAACTTCCGGCAACGTAAAGGCCTTGCCGTCGGCTTGGCGAAGCACGCAAATCACGCCGCTGCGCAGAATCACCTGGTTGATGAAGTCATTGAAATGCCCCGCCTGAAGCGCCGCATCCTGACGATTATCCGCAAACCCCAAAACCTTTCGGAATTTCTGCGATGCCTCGTCTTTTTCCGCATAAAGTTGCCGCAGAATCTGCATCGTCATTTCCGTCGTCGCCGAGCTGCGCCCTTCGCCGGAAAGTCCGATGAGTCGATGCTTGTCTTTGCCGTGCGCGGTGTGGATTTCCAGACAATTCACGCAGAAGCGGAACTTCCCGGTGAGGAGCCAAAAGTGAGCTCCGGTTCCCGATATCTGTCCGGTCGGCAGAACCTGCACTGCGAGCGGCAGTTTCTTGCGATGGACGGACTTGACCCGGTCAGGATTCTTGTCATCAACCCATTCGGCCGGCATTTCCGATTGATCTTCCCCCTGCCAAGCCTGCCCCGGTGTTGCCGGCACCAAATAACCAAACGACGCTTCCTCAGACGAAAGTTCGTCAATATTTCGGGGCGAAAACCGTGTCGGTACACCGTCACGCCGTTCAATCCACACCGGGATATATTCCTGTCCGCAGTTCCGACAGAAATACGCTTCAAACAAGGGATACCGCTGCTCCGGATGCTCCGGATCGTAACTGTACGTTTGCCCGTCAAGCGTCACATTGCGTTTACCGGGTGCAGCAAGCGTCACATAAACTTTGCCCGGCCCGCTGATGAACTGATGCAGCTTAAAGGGAAACGGATTTTTCCCCGTATCCGTTTTAAGCGACTGCTCTCCGCCGAATTGGGCCAGAAAATTCTTCAGCGCCGATTCCGCCGTCTTTTCATCCACTGCAGCATCGTTCGACAATCGGCTGACCACTTCCCGTACCGAAAGAGGAATAGCCCGGGTTCGTTGATCCGTGATACTCAAATTGAGTTCCAACCAAACCGCCAACGGATGATCCTTGAAATCCTCATACCTTGACAGAGGAGAAGCCTTTTCTGCCAATCCTCGCACAACGGCCGTAAGGCGCGGCTTTATTTGAGACGAGGCCAAGCGGGGATTCGTCACTCGTACCAACGTTTCCCCGATGACCTGATTCGCATCGATCGGAGTACCGAACATGGTGCCGGCAAACTTGGCCACCACCGCATTTTGTTCCGCCCGACTGCCGACGGAAGACATCGTGGCCGACGTTCCGATACAGATCAGTTT
>OWJF01000804.1_pt1 | contig 15143 bp, 13 predicted proteins | sample 1732941 | NCBI WGS metagenome assembly OWJF01 (sample SAMN05065770, study PRJEB22554) | human gut metagenome | biome: ENVO:2100002; feature: ENVO:00000062; material: ENVO:00002003 | host: Homo sapiens | place: USA
TAGTCTCGTGGGCTCGGAGATGTGTATAAGAGACAGTTCATAATAGTTTTTTTGACTATTTATGATAGAAGAGGGAGAAAAGTAACCATTCCTATCAGTCCAACATCACAAATGCAGCCCAATAATATGGATCAGGATGCTTCTTGCGGATGATTTCTTTGGTCTGTTCAAACGCTTTGCGCTTGTTCCAGTTATTAGCCTTATCAGTAAGTTGCTCATAGAAAGCAACCATAAATTCTGAAGTCACTTTATCATCTACATTCCACAGCGACATGATGATGGTACCAACACCAGCTTTTTTGAACGCACGCTGCAAACCAAACACCCCTTCTGCAGTTACTTTACCTTGTCCTGTCTTACATGCAGAAAGAACCAACAAATCAGTTCCTTTGAAATCAAGATTTGCAATGTCTTTAGCAGTCAGCACTCCACCAAGCACACCATCTACATTCTTCTTACCTAACCAAGCTGCATTTCCTCCTGCAAATACCAACCCGGATAATGACATAGCATCGGTATAACCACTAAGAAAATCCTTGTCTTTCGCCTCATCTGGGGTATAATAGAAACCATGCGTAGCTATATGCACTATAGATGGAGACTTGCCATTTAAAGCCACAAAAGACTCAGCATTTCCCTTAGAACCTAAATAAGCTTTAACACTAAACCCGTTGTCCATCAAAGTTTTTTCAATCTTCTTTACTTCATCTTTCGTATTGCGCAAGTCCTTAAATCCTGATTCTCCATACTCTGAACGTACCAGCCCTGCCAAATCAGATTTTTCATACACCTTACTTTCTTCTTCCATCTTTTGTGGAGCTAAACTGTATTGCAGTCCTCCATAAAGTGTAGCAGTTCTATTGATTTTGTTAGAATGGTGAGCATTCACAATTTCTCTTGCAGACGTCAGTCTTACAAAATCATAATGCTGCCCTAATGTCGTTCCATCAGAAAGAGGTAGAGCTTCCAATGCGATGCCGTGCATGACACCCGATGGAATATAATACACAGTACTTCCTTTGGCTATGTTTGCTTCAATAGGTTTCCATATCAAGTTTGCAGCCCCATCCTGCAATTGCTCAAAATCATAGAGTGTAAAGTTTTGCATACCATCCAGCATAGCACCCAGTTGCTGTTGGTCAAAACACTTCACCAAAAGAGGATGGCTTTTATCTTTATCATAAATATATGCTACATATTGGCGAACAGAATCTTCCGCTTGATAATCAGAGAAATCTATCACTACTTCATGATCAGCCAGACTATTCCTAACCTTTTCATAGTTTATGTCAAGGTATGTCTCATATTTGCTGTAACTCTGGCACTTGCGACTTAACCGTTGTTCCAACTCTCTTTGCTGTATCGTCAAACTGTCTATTTCAATCTTATTATATTCATAGTTGTTTTTCAATGCCAGAGTTCTATTGTTTACAGCCAACAGATTACGATAGCAGGCAATGTCATCATCAGTTCCTTCCATTCGGATGACATCGACAACTGACTTCTCGGTTTCAAGCAGCAAGGACTTTGAGAACAACAAGGCATTATAACATGTTTCTATCAAATCATTGTTATTGATTCCGCATTTTATTGCAAATGCTGCCATTCCACTAAGATTATTCAGCGTTTCCATCCAGAACTGTTCTCTTTGCGAAGGAGTTGCGTATCGCCATAATTGTTTTAAGTTTCCAATTAAGTAATTCATAGAAACCCGGAACAGACGGTCTGCCTCTGTTATGTTTCCTCGAGCACCTTCAATGTTGGCCAAAGTGAATAGCGTCTGATAATAAGTACCTGATGTCTCTCCATATTTATTCTTGCATGCTTTTACATATCTGCTATAGGTAGCAAAAGCATCATTATACCGTTTTTGTACGAAGTATACTTCTGCTTTGTTCAATAGACTTGTGAATTTTGAAGGAGAATCCTCTATCATTTTACCATCGAGAGAATTGTATGCTTTATTGAAATACTCTATCGCTTTCCCGTATTTCTTAAAATCGGCATAGCAACAGCCTTTTATATTATAAAAGTTGGCAATTACCTCCTTGTCTTGATATGAATGACCAACTCCACGCTCCAAACTGTCCAAACAAGCAAAGGCTTCTGTGCTGTCATTGTTCAAGGCATAGAGTTTACATAAATTATTGTAAGAAAGGTACTGTAGATCACAGTTTCTGCCATTCAATATTTTTGTCTGTTCTATATGATTCTTTGCAAATCTGATAGCATCTTTGTATTCCTTTTGTTGTTGCTTCAAGTTCATCATGTTGCTGTAATAATCAAGTTTTGCCTGTTCCCGGTCAGAGAAAGACAAATCTTGCATCACATTCCAACATTGCTGCAATTGAGTCTCTGCCATGGCAAACTCTTTTCGGGCAAAATATTCCTTTGCCCAATATATATGATATATGGTTTTCAGTTTGGCAGAATTGGACACATTATAAAGAGAGTCTAACTCTTTTTGATAATGGTTGTAGCCTACTATGTCGCCAGTAGTTCTATACAAAGAAATTAAATTAGCCACAATTTGGGCTTGGACAAAGTCATCTTTGTATTCTACAGCCATTTGCAAAGCATCCTTATAATGATTGTTAGCTTTTTCCCATTCGCCCAATGCCACGTTCAATGTTCCCATTGCTTCTTCGGCTTGAATCTGAAAAGCTATATCACCAACTTCGCGGTATCCCTTTTGCGCTTTTTGCAAATGTTCGTAAGCAATGTCAAATTTGCCTGCGTAAATATCCAAAGAACTTTGTGCCATCCAATAATGTGGACTTCCGTATCTGTACGGATTTGTCTGCGCACATATACAACAGGTGGATATAAGCCATATAACAGCAACAGATATATAATGTTTATAGTTCTTCATACGACCTTTTTCTATCATTTCTACAATATCCGAGAATAGCAAGCTGCTGGACGATATCTTAGCTGTTACAAAATGTTATTGCCAAATTTTTCCTCAAACTCTGTAACAACATTCTTAAAATGTGGAGTTAAGCGATTAAAAGCTTCTACATAGAGTTCTTCTGATACTCCAAAATAAGCCTCAGCAATAGAGCCTGTAATACAGGCAATAGTATCACTGTCGCCACCTATACTTACAGCGTTGCGTATGCAATCTTCAAAGTTATTTCCATCGAGGAATGCGACAATAGCCTGTGGCACTGTGTCCTGACAAGTACCTCCCCATTTATACGTGTTACGAATTTCGTCACAAGTAAAGTTTAGGTCGTAGCCAAAACGTGCAGATATTTCACTCCTTATTTCTTCCTTGCTTAGCCCTTTCCTGCCCATAAGCACGCAAAGTGCCGTAGCCTGTGCACCTTTAATTCCTTCTGGATGATTGTGGGTACACTCTGCCGAACATTTTGCATACACAAGAACATCTTCTATGGTATCAAAAGCCCATCCAACAGGTCCAACACGCATTGCACAACCGTTACCGCAACTTACATATGGTTCAAAATCTCCATTTTCAGATTGCCAAAGCCATTTCTGAAAACCGCTGCCATATCCACCCAATGGATGTGGATAGTTTGTCCCATATCTATAATAATACCTACCGCTATCACTCTTACTTGCACCTTCAAGAATCCACTTTGCAGTAGCTATCGACAAAATGCTGTCATCTGTATAGTCAGACCGGTCTGAAAACAAAGGGAATTCCTTCGTCTTTATATTGTGGAACTCATATATGCTTCCCACAATGTCTCCTATAATACTTCCTATCATAATTTTCACTTGTTTACGTTATACTTTTGATGGTTAGAGCGAGAAGAAGTAACCATTCTATCACGGCAAGATTTCACGGAATCTTGAATTCTCACCATCCAGCAAAAGGGTCAACGCAGGCTCTTCGCTTATTGCTATCAATTTGCCTGTCTTTTGATCCTTCTTCGCATACTTCCATATAAGTCTGTTGCGGTCGAAATATAATTGTATGTCAAACAGGTCATCTGTATTTGGTAATTTATGGCATTCAGCAACCCGACGAATATCATCTTCACCTTTCACCCAATAAAGCCAATGATTGAACTCTAACGAGGTATTATTGTCAGAACACAAATAATATTCTCGTTTCTGAGCATCTTCAAGTTGAAAGATACTACGTACAGCAACAAAATCTCCAAGGCATATCGCCTCATAACCTTTCTTGCGTTTCAGAAACAAATACGACACCAAGGTTGCCGATTATAACTGGTACCATAGTTGAAGATTCCGGCACAATGGTCAGGAGTTTGCATTTCCACCAAGCATGTTATATCAGGGCTATAAAACGCAGCGCACATCATAAGGCATTCCCCATAAACCATATCAGTATATTCAGGTCCATGGTTGTTGACGATAGCCGTATTGAAAGATATGGATCTCAAACATTCGCTCACAAGAGTATCCGGAAAAAACTGAGCCTTTCCTTTACGATATGCTTCGATTCTTGCAACACAACTCTTTACCTTTTGATTAGTTGTATTCTCTTCAGGCAACCAAATAGGGATAGGATGCTTTGCTAAGATAGAATCAAAAAAAGAGACTAAGTTTTCTATTTGATCAAAATTGTAATACCCCATCTTTGCGTGCACTATCATCTCATCACCTTCACAGAAAGTTGTAGTATCAGCAATCCCCATTTCTCTAATATTTACTATAGAATCATTCTCGGGATTCGCATTACTTTGTTTATGATGGCAACCTGCCACCATAAACAAAACTATCAGTATTAATAAATATTTGATTTTCATTACCCTGTTTTTCCGTGGTTTTTAACCAACCTATTGATGATTTGCTTTAGTTCGCAAATTACTACTTTTCTACAACATACCCAAGATTCATTGAGAAACCAACAGGTTCAATACTTATCGTACTTTGCGACTCAACTATTGATAGTTTTCCTTTTTCACCATCACAGACAACATCCCTTGCTCCAAAAATCATGCCCAACACACCTAGCAGAGGTTTAGGAGGTTGGTTTAACGTATACTCTTTGGTCGTGAAGCCAAGGTTTATTATAATTTTATTTCCTTTATACTCAACATAACCTTCACCAGAAAACGCACGAGATTCCTCACCCATAAATGTACTTTTGATTTTGTATTTACGAGAAGCTACAAGAGGAAACGGTATTTTTTCATTCTTTACTTTTTTAGAATCTATACGCCCTGTTGTTTTTGACGTGTTTGTTCTAGATGACGAGGAACTACTACTTGAAGAACTTGACTTAATAGCTTTGAACGGTCTGTATATTCCATCATAATTATTATAATCAAATCGTGTCTCTTCCGAATATGAACCATAGATATATCTTTTCTCATAATCACCAGAGCTATTTTTATTACCAATCTCTATCTTGTCATCATAGACTTCGATATAGCAATTCGCCACAGGCTTGGTTAATAAATTGCCATTTAAATCAAACGCCCCACACAAACCTCTTTTTTCACTGTAAATAAAAGCAAGGCTATTAGAATCATGTTTTTGAATATACAAATACTCATAATTATCAGGTGCAACTACCTGATTACCTTTGATATCACAAAGACTTACTTCGCCGAAATTGTTCTCACAACATACATAAAGTAAAATCTTATCACTTTTTATTTTTCTCGGTCCTATCCAAACAGATGTAAAATGCCTATCAGGCGATATTATACACCTACCTTTAGGAGAATAAATTCCTTCATAGTCACCCTTTTTGACTCTGAAATAATGAGTTCCATCATCATCGAAACAACTATAACCAACATCTGAATATTTTATCGGAATTATAGTATTTCCATCTATATCTGCCACACCATACAGATTTCCCTTCTGTAGCTTATACCAGATGAAGCCATCCTCTCCGACTTCTCGCATTTTCTTTATTGTCTGCGGAGTACCCTTTTTTACAGATGCCGTGGTTCGACGCTGCGGAATAGTTTTTCTGCGTTGTTGTGCACTAATCTGCAAACACAAAAACATCATCAAAAAAACAAAAATGATATTCTTCATAATTCATATACGCTATACGTGTCGCGCACAACTTTAGTTATTTATAAATGTAAAAGTACCATTTGTTATCCCAAAACACATCCAGCTAATAATCTATACCTTCATCCAAGAAACCATCTCCTTTGCAAGCTGTACATTTTCCTGTATTACCACAGCTGTGGCATGGCTCGTCCACTAAGTCCCAACACCCCAAACTATTATTATAGACTCTTTTCGTATGTGTATATCCTCTTCCTTCGCACACAAAGCAATCTCCTTTACCTCTACAAGCCCGACATTCAGGCCTATACGAGCCATTGTTCATATCTTGGTTTTCATAAGAGTCATTTGATGGATAATAATCATCATTACTATGTTGATTCTGTTCTACATTTTCTTCTTGAGATGGTTCTTCTGTAGGGTATATTTCCTCCGTTGTTTCATCTTCGGAATTTTCCTCATTGTCAGAATTTGATGTTTCTCTTATACAGAAGAACGCTTCTTCATCATAGACATAAAATTTATCACTATAGTCAACCAAAATATCTCCTATGTGTTTGAAAACATACTCTTCCAAATCTTTACAGTCTATTGTAGTAATTGTACTATAGTCTAATCTTTCTCCCTCAAGAGAGTATGTGGTTACGCTAAATGAACATATTTGATCATCGCCATTAATATTTTCCGTATCACCCCCTCTTGCTTGTATTATAGAGTCTGCCTCAGCTTCTTTGTAATAAAAGACACTAATGCCCACAAAGACATCCTTCTTTCGTTTTTTATCAAAAACTTTTAAAATAACACCATATCTCGGTTTTATAAATTCTTTTCCATACTTATCGACAAGACCATGTGTATTAGGCCAACTATCTTCCTCATATTCATGGAATAACAGATAACCATCTTGATAACAATCATTGGAAAAACGCTCACCTGTATCATTCTTTGTATAGCAGGCAAAAAACGCACATGCGATGCCTATCAGATATAGACTGGTAGATTTGCTTTCATCCTTGACAAAAGAAATGATAAGTAGTATTATACCAATTACTGCTATGACAACTGTTAATCCGAAACTCGAAATTTGAATGTTTAAACCTGTATAATAAGATAATAAATGCCAAAAATAATTACCAAACAGGAATATAATAACTAATGAAATAATTTTAAACATAATCAATATTTATTACTCAAGTTTTGCTTGTCTTTGACTTGCTGTCAGTAAACGAGTAGACAAGTAAACAAGGAGATTTGCCTTGCCAGTTTAAGCCTTACACACAACGGTTTTTCAAGAAAAAGCATATCTCCTTGTTTACTCGTATCTTGTCTACTTGTTTACTGTTGAACAAGTTGCAAACTTGCAAAACTTCAATAGATTACCTATAAGCATGTGCAGCCTTTGAATGACCACAAGTACATATGGAAGGATGATTGTTTGTTGGAACAAACCTCTTACAATTATAGATTCCATTACTCAGACCACATTTCGTGCAATGTCCATCACCATAGCCGTTAGCATGCACTTCACTTGTTGTTGGAACAACCTCTGAATGAGAGAACGAGCTAAGTCCTATAACAGAAACCATAGCAATCGATACCATCGACAGAATAACAATAGTCTTCTTCATTTTCGTATGCACTATGTTCGTGTCGTGCGCAACTTCTAAATGGTTGTTTTTTGTTTTACTTTGACCATTTATGAGAGAAAAGAAGTAATTGTAACCATTTTTGCTTAATATTTTAATTAGGAAAGCCATTCCACCTTTACTTCCACTATCTTGTTGCGTGTATCCTTAGATAAGAAAGGCTGCACCTCAGCAATTCAAGCAAGCTTTACCACCGTACGGTACTGGAAATAGAATCACTTTATAGTTTTTCTCGTTATGGCAAAGTTCAAATAAACTTGCTTTGCCTATCTTTTATCGAAAATGTTCCAAATCTTCACTGCTGTACATAATTAAATGTTTAAAAATCAGCAGCGAAGTTCTCCTTTACTAAATTAAGCCCTAATTTGAGTGCTTTCATTTATACCCTTTCTTTTTTCATAATATGCACTTATCAATAACTCCTCAAAATACTATGATTACTGACAATATTTGCATTTTCCTGTACCTCCACATAAAGTACATTTGTGGCTATTAGGTCCTTGCCCAAACATTCCGTCCATCAAGCCATCTCCTCCACACATTCCACATTCACCAGTATTATTACAATACCATTTCCCATTGTGAATCTTTAGAGATGGACAATTCTTGGTTGAAGTTCCACTTTTGGAACCAATTGACAAATCGTCTACTTCATCATCGTATGTTATAGAAGATGAAGCATATTTTGTGTTATTCGAATACTTAGCTTTCTGTTTCTGAGCTTGTGCTTCAAAATACATATTTGCTCCAGTTAGCACTAATCCAAATATTGCGCTAATAGTTTCTTGTCGCCTTTGTTCTTTTTGATATTGATAATTTTCCGCCTTATCCATCAATTCATAAGACCTGTTCTTCAACCTCTGGCTTGGATTATTATTCAAGCAAGATCTAAAGTCCACCATAGCATCATTATATTTTCCTATATTATAATAAGATACACCTCGATTAAAATACAATGTTGCCGATGGTTTCACTTTAATTGCTAATCCATAGTTTTTAGCTGCTAATTTGTATTTTCCTCTTTCAAAATATTCATCAGCTATGCTTATATACTTATCTTGCATAATATCCAACGAGTTGTCTGAAATCAAAATTCCATCATTGGAAAAGTAGCACTTTCTATTTCCATTATAAGCAATAAATTGAGAAGAAGCCTCATCATAAACTATCCTCTTAAAGGACTCTCCGTTTATCAATTGAGTTCCATCCAAATTGTAAATAGCTGTATAATCTCCATTTGAAGCTTGATAAAACTCTTTATTTTTATATTTTCTATAAACAATATCAGTATTATCAGTTCCTATTATCTCTTTCCCATAAGGATCACATAATCCAAAGAGATTATTTTGTGCGACAACGTAATAAAGCCCGTCTTCTTTCTCTAAAAATTTAATGTGTTGATACCTAGCTGGTATAATTTCCTTATGCTTCAAATCTTCAATTCCAAACATTCCATGGTCTTGAAACATTATTATTGTGTCTTTATTATTTGACAAATACATATAAGCACGTTGATGTTTTGCCCCGGATATTTGATGTCCCCGCAGGTCATAAATAGCTTGCTTGTTTTCTTCTGTTATTGCCGATATATATGAAGCTAACGGCTTCTCGTCTAATTTTACAGTTGCTATATACTTTTTATCTGTAGAAATAACAGGCTTGCCACACTCATCGAATAGCCCCATGTAACGTCCTCTACGAACCTGTATATATGAATCATATATTTCAACATAATCATAAGCACATGGAACTATCATTTTTTTCTGATTGTCAGCAAATCCCCACATATAATTTTCATCAATTACAATATAACCTCTCTTTCCTTTTATCATGGTAGGTTTATAAATCGTTTCTGATGATGGTGCTTGAATGACCTTTCCGTCTTGGGACATTATGCCGTAAGAAAAACCATGATAAATTTTATACTGTAACTCGCCATTTGTATTAAATTCAGGTTCTATTAATGTATATTTTGTATGTTTCAACAATTTTCCTTGAATATCGCAAATATCACTACAACGATTCTCACCATACTCCAAGCATGCGAAATATACCGTTCCTCCTACATCAAAAGTTGATATTAAATTGTATTTTGTTGGCTTAATAATCCATTTCCCTTTTTCATCAACAACTCCAGACAATGAATTGTTATTTGTAACTACATAAAAAATCCCTTTTGAAGTTACAAACGGATTAATATAACGATATTGAGCAGGAATAATGAAGGTTCCATCTGAGGTATATGTTCCAAATCCATTAAGTCCAACAACTATAAATGGACTCGGCCCTTTATAACCTTGAAATTCAGAAACAATATTATATTCACCTACAGGAACTAGAACTTTTCCATTCCTACTTATAATACCTATCTTTCCCAAATCATTTTTGACCGTAAAATGCCCACGCTCATAATAACAAGTATTAAACTTTGCAGGTATTATTACCTGCCCATCTACAGTTTTTGCCCCATACCTACCATATTCTGCATAAGGTTGCCATTTAAAACCATCTTTCTCCACATTAGCTGTTTGCGCACAACATGTTATTACGAACAGCGATAATATATAAACAAAAAAATACTTCATAAGATAAATTAAATTATTACAAACTACACATTTTATCGTTACAAGAAGAGGATTATCTATAAACCATTACTTTTCCACTGCATCCCCCAGACTCATAGAAAATCCTATTGGTTCAATACTAATCGTACTTTGCGACTCAACTATTGATAGTTTTCCATTTTCTCCATCACAAGTAACATCTACTTCAAAAGTATCCTTTAAAAACCTAACGGAGGTTTAGGAGGCAGATTTAGTATATATACTTTTGTCGCACCCCCTAAGAGCACTATAAAATTTGCCATAATACTTATTTGTTACATATGCTTGCAGCGTACTTAGCATCTTTTACTTTTGATGCCCATTGTTCTGCTAAACGTGCATGGTTGGCAGCGGAGGACATGTCACCCTTCTCTGTTGCTTTTTTGGCTGCGTCAAGTTCTGTTTTCTGTTTCCACTGATAATATTCAGCATCTTTCAGATGGGTCGCACGATTATTGATGAATCCTTTAAGGTCATCATTCTCATTATCTGGCAGCATTGATTCATCGTTAGATATTTCATTTTCAAGAGAAGACTGATTTGAAGCAAAAAGTAAAGATGTGCTGTCGTCGCGTAATGTTATAAAACCATGTTCGTTCATTACATTTTGCGAGAAATTATCTAAGCATTCTGACAAGCTTGGTGCACAACCATGATTTGCATAATACTCTTTAGCAAATTCTTCTCCTTTCTCTATTGCTTCTACACGATCAGTACCAGCAGGATGAGATAAACTCTCTTGAGTGTCTATAAGAGATTCTTCCATTTTGGATGCATCCATGTTATTTAACCCTGCACGAACTCCAGATAAATAATCACAACAGAGTTCTTCTTCATGCGAAGAAAAATTAAGTTCCATTCCTTGTAATGCTCGATGAGCTGCTTCATGAGTCATAACAAGGTCAAGTCCTTCTTTGTCTGTAATGCCGATATTATCAAGCAGTGTTCGATTAACAACAAGTATGTCGTCCTTTTCAGTAAGAGGATTCCCAGGACATACTCCTGTTGTCACAGATTCTTGTATTACAGCCGGATAATCTATATTAAAAAACTCGCTTGATTCATGAACAGAATCAATAATGGTAGAATCATCTAAGTACTGTTCTAATTGTGATGAATCTTCTACATTGTTAATCAAATCTTCCATGTTTTTGTTATATTAACGTTATGTATAGATATAGAATGTAAATTGATTACTAATATATCACATGAACTGTAAAAAACTTGAAATATTTATAATTTTCAGGATGAATTCAACTGAATAAATAATAATATAAGTGTTCCATGCTATTCCAAAGCACCACAATAAGCACATATATTAAAGCCATTACAGCAAACATTCCAGATATAACCCCTACATAGAAATACCCACCTTCTATTCTTTTCCCTACAATAGGTGCAATAGTTGGTGCCACTGACAGTATAAAAAATATTATTCGCCATTCTAAGGGTTCAGAATTTAAGAAGTTAAAATTCCAAGAGTCCCATATACATGCCGGAATGATGAAGATACAAGTCACAGCTATTAAAAAGAAGAAACAACACAATAAACCTGGAAAAAAGTCATCATTAAATAATGTTTCTTTCTCATATATATTAATCGAAGCAAAACCAATAGTATATGGCATTATTAGCAATGTAAGCTGTAAACATGCTCCTATTAGAGTGCTTGTAATATATTCTGTATGTACATTCAACCAGATATTGTTCAGTAGACCAAGAATTACAAACATTGTAAAAGCTGCTATATCGCTCCATGTAATTTCGAATTCTGTAAGAGATATATCCCAGTCTATCTTTTGCCAAAATTTTACTCGCTTGTCGTGAGACTGAAGCTCGATGTTTCTGTTTGGAAAACCAATTTGTTTAGAGTTTCGAGTCAGGTAATTGTATTCTGACGGGGTAAGGGCATCGAAATTATAATCTTTCGAAGACACATAGGTTTTGGCATAAGTATTATAGACAGTTTCTCCTTCCACACTCAATGAAAATGTTTTAACATCAAAATTGATTGGACATTTTTGTTTTATAGTTAAATTTTTTACACAACCTTGCTTATAGTCATTATCTATGGTATTGATAGTGATTGTATCTATAATCTTTTCACCACTTTTGAATACTAGTTCATAAGTAATGCTAAAATTCTCATTTATATTGCGGATGACGAAAATTGGTATATCAATTGTGAACGTTGATGATTTTTTACGACACTTTGCGCGTCTAACTGAAAAGACTTCTTTCCAGTGCTTCCTATACACCGTTTTTATATTTAAACCTATTATATTTGAGATATCACAGCAAAGGGAAGCTTCTCTTTGTTTTTTATCTATAGACTCAATTTGTTTTGCCTTACTTATTTCTCCAGTTGAACTAAGCCAATCAACAAGCACACCATTATGGAATAATGATAATAATTCAAGACGTGAAGAAGCGTCATTTATATGACTTTCTGTAAAGAATCGTTGTAAATCTCCAAGTGAATACATCCAAGAATCATTTATTAAGATCTTTTTAGTCATATTTGTATGGTATGTAATTGATTTTAAAACTTAACAATATTATCTTCCAAAACAGAAATTTCGTCCTCTTTTATAGACATTTGTCTCAGAATTCGTTTTCCAGACCTAGATTCCCATTTAGTATAATTCCCTGTGGAATCGATTATCATGTATTTATATGACATAGGGAATTTTGGAATTCTATCATAATCTAATTCAATAGACCAGTCGCCATTTCCTATATCGTTCATTATAAGAGATGTCTTTTTATTCCAATTTCCAAGGTAGTTGCACTCTCCACTAAGTGCAAGGCAATAGCCTGCAGGTAATGACTTTTCTACATGGCACTTTAATAGCAATTTTCTCTTGGCATTCTTAGACGGACGAAATCTTGTTTCATCAATAATAGATGTTATTAGTCGAAGTTTAAGAAGTTCAAAGACATCCTTGCTAGTCTGATTAAGCTCTGATGTCATTTGTGCTATGTTTACATGTTTTTCTACAAGAGAATTCAATGAAGTTTCTTGTGTATTTACGTGTTCCTTGACAGTTTTCTTTAGTTCTTGCTCTTGTAACTTAATAGACTCATCCAAAGCCTTTACTCTATTTAACAACTCAATAGTCTGATTAAGAGTTGATTCAAGAGGAGATACCATTTTTATGTAACTTTGCCAAGTTTTATCCATGTATGACATTGAGGAATCCAAGTCTTTAACATTTTTCTTGAGTGAGGTGAATTCTTTGTCTAATTGTTCCTTTTGCTTATTATTCAATGTGTTAAGCAAATCGCGCCTATTGTTCTCCAATTGATCAACATGCTGTCTTAATACTTTAAGTTCATTCTTAATTGTCGCATTCAAAGACTCATAATATTTCTTCCATGCATCAGTTGCTTTGTTTTGAATGTCACTGTTATTGTCAACGATTTTTCCCAAATCAATGATGCAACCCTTTAGTTCTATTGTTTTTTGTTCAAAAATAGTCGCGGTCAAATTATGAAAATCTTGTATTTGGGCACTTATATCATCACATGATTTTTTGCATTCAACAACAGCCTGATTAATCTGAATATTTAGTGCTTTGATTACACTTACAGTATCCTGTCTTAAGTCAGAAATATGACGGCATATATCACGAGAATTTGTATCTTGTGTTGCTCTCCAGTTTATAAAGAAACTTTGGATCAAATAGATTGCATAGCCCAAACCACCTGCCAAAATAGCAAGTACTACAATCTTTATTATTTCTATTGTACTCATGATATGTTATTAACCTCGTTTTTAATAAATTCCATTGTTGTTAACTCAAGTGCAATTGCTTTTAGTTGTTCTTCTTTCTCATGACCTTCAGCTGAAAGATTGACAAGTGTTTGCTTGAACTCATTAAGAGACTCATTTTCATCTCTCAGATATTTCTCAGCTTCTTCCTTTATGGTTTTGTTTGTTTCGTTTACTATTTCCACAAACAAATCTTCAAGATTAGACTTTGCTTCTTTATAAACAGAACGGGCAAACTTATTTACCTTTTTATCAAAAGCCTCTGCCGTACCATGAAAAGAGTTAGCCATTTCTGCAAGTTCTTTAGGGCTTACCTTGCGATTAACCTCGTCTCTCATAACATGGTCAAATCTTTTGCTCTGCTTTTCTATGTACAAACGAATCTTTGTTGTATCAAAGATATTATCAAAAGAATCAAGAATACCTAGGTCATACATATTTACAAACATATCCTTCAAGGTAGATTCTCTATACGTAGCATCAACTTCAACTTGAGATTGATATTTAGATACTATTTTTTTACGTTGCGATATCGTGGCAATCTTTTCCGATTCGTTTTGTTCATTATGTCCCTCATCGTAAATGTCACTACCTGTATTTGTAGTTGAACCTTTTGACGTAGTTTCACCACTATGTGTTGTGGGTTTTGTCGTATTGATTGTGGCGGTGAATTTACGAGTATTATACTCTGTTATTTTTTTTTCAACGTAACTTATCGCTTCGTGATACTTTTCAGAAACATAATTCGCTGTTTTTTCGACTTTATCACCGACCCATCTTACAGCTGATACGGCTTTACTCCAGAATCTCATATTATTTTCTTATTGAATTAATTTTATCTTTTGACAACTTTGTAAGCTCGTCTAAAGCCTTGTTAATAATGTTCTCTTTTTTATATAATGATTTCGTATTTAACGAAATTTTTTCTTCAAGTTCTGTAATCTGTGTGTGTATAGCTCCTGTTTCACTTATCACAACAGCTTCTTTCTTCGAGTTTATAACACCATTTGATACTTCAATGATTAATTGGCACAAAGCATCATAATCACCTTTTATGTCTTGCAGAATAATACGTTCGGAATTTTTTATTGGACCGTCTAGGATCTGTCTCTTATACACATCTCCGAGCCCACGAGACTACGCTGCATC
>OWJF01000816.1_pt1 | contig 15064 bp, 8 predicted proteins | sample 1732941 | NCBI WGS metagenome assembly OWJF01 (sample SAMN05065770, study PRJEB22554) | human gut metagenome | biome: ENVO:2100002; feature: ENVO:00000062; material: ENVO:00002003 | host: Homo sapiens | place: USA
GCTTCCCTACCTGGAAGGCGATAGGCCGCCATACCTGGGAAAAGGGTAAGCAGTATCTGAAGAAGATGGGTGGCATCATCCTCGTGGCAAGTATCATCGTCTGGGCTTTGGGCTACTTCCCTCACAATGAGGAACTTGACAACCAGGCTCAGCAGGAGCAGAGCTATATCGGCAGAATCGGTAAGACCATCGAGCCTATCTTTACCCCACAGGGATTCGACTGGAAACTGGATGTGGGTCTGGTATCCGGTGTGGGTGCCAAGGAGATTGTAGCCTCAACGATGGGGGTGCTCTACAGCAACAACGACAGTTTCTCTGACGATCAGGATTACAACGATGAAGACGGAAAATACGAGGTTTTGAAGAAGCAGATGACTTCTGATTTGAAGAAGACCTACGGTTACAGCGATGCCGAGGCAGCATCGAAGGCAACGCTCACCGCCTATTGCTTCCTCCTCTTCGTATTGCTCTACTTCCCTTGCATCGCCACGATAGCCGCCATCAAGGGAGAGACGGGCAGTTGGAAATGGGCAGGCTTTGCCGCCGGCTACACCACGCTATTGGCATGGGTAGTATCAGCCCTGGTATTCCAGATAGGAAGTTTGTTTATCTAACATAACAAAGTAAATTCAGAAAAAAGGGTGTGACTAGTCGATTAGTCACACCCTTTTATTGTATCTGAGAAGAATGAATGAAAATCATCGATAATTGAATGATTTTACAGACACAAATCCACAAAAAAGAGTTATTTTTGCAGTCGAATAACATCAAAAGACAAAAGCTATATGAACAAACGAACAGCAACAAACATTTTGAGTTTAAGAACCTCAGCCATCTCATGCCTAATGGCACTGAGTCTCGGCAACAGCTTTGCCCAAGGTATCACTTTCAAAACCGATGCAACCACCGGTGCCATCGCCCAACTTGCCATCGACAACGATGCACAGAAGATGAACTGGGTGCTCACGCCAGACGGCAAGCAGTATAAATGGGTAACCGGCAAATATGGCTGGGGCCTCGGTTTCATGACCGTCAACGGACAAAAGCTGGAATGGCAGACCCCTATCAGCCAGAAGGGAGGACCCGTTTATCAGGCAGGCGACATCCGCATCTCCGTAAATAGAACCCTGAAGAATGGTGAACTCTTCGAGGAATACACCTTCAAGAATACAGGTAAGACAGCAGCACAGATTTCTGATTTGGGAATCTATACCCCATGGAATGATAACTATCCCGATGCTGCCACCTGCATGACCAACCGTTGCAACGCTCATATCTGGGCTGGCGATAACGCTGCATATACCTGCGCCATCCGTATGGGTGCTAATGGTATCTTAACAGAGAAAGCCAAGAACAAAAAGGAAAAGGACAAGAACATCACCATCGAAGGCAGCAACGTGGGCCTGATGCTCACCCAAGGTTCCCTGCCAGATTACGAGGAATGGGAGCGCAAGAAAGAGAATGCCAACTCCAACTTCCGTGGTGTCATCGCCATGGATCTGCCGGACATGACCCTGAAAGCAGGAAAATCATACACCATCGCATGGAAGGTTTTCGAGCACAAAGGCAAGGAAGATTTCTATCAGAAACTCCTGGCTGCCGGTGGAGCCATCGCCCAAAGCGACAAATATGTATATCAGCAGGGCGAAGAGGTGAAGATTTATCTGGAGAAGAACAAGCTGAGATCGCTCTCTGCTACCATCACGGGCAAGGATATGCGCAACGGCAAGATTACTTCTGAGCCAAAAGCCATCAAAACCAGAAAGGATGCCAAGGGTTATTATGCTTATTTCAAGGCAGAAGAACTGGGCGAGCAGCGCATAGACCTTATATATAATAAGGTAGAAAGAACGCATGCCACCATTCTCGTGGTAAGTAGCTATGAGACGTTGATAGATAAGCGTGTGAATTTCATCATTGATCATCAGCAGATGAATGACCCGCAGGATGCCCGATATGGCGCCTACATGGTATATGACAACGAAAAACAAGCCATCTACAAGAATGATGACAAAAGAAAGAGCTACGACTGCGATGAAGGTAGAGAACGTGTGGGTATGGGCATTCTTATTGCCAAATGGTATATGAAACATCCTAGTGAAAAGTTGAAACAATCACTCATCCGCTATGCCAAATTCTATCATGAAAAGTTGCAGACAGAAGATTTCACCACCTATTCCAGAGTAACAAAAGATGGCTGGAACCGCGGTTACAACTATGCGTGGGCAGCCGACTTCTTCTTCCACATGTATGAGATTACTCAAGATAAGCAGTATGCACTCTGGGGATACAAAACGATGCAGGTCCTGTATCATCATACGGGATACGGTTTCTATTGCATTGACATTCCTGTGACCACAGGATTGAAGGCATTAAAAAAAGCAGGAATGATGGCAGAATATAATGATCTCTTGATAGATTTTTCCAAGACAGCAGATGTTTTTATGAGAAACGGCTTGCGCTTCCCTAAATCGGAGGTTAATTATGAGCAATCCATCGTTGCCCCAGCCACTCAGTTTCTCTTAGAGATGTACCTTCAGACCAAGGACACTCAATACTTGAAAGGTGCAGAAAAGATGATGCCCCTGGTGGAAAACCTCTGCGGTACCCAGCCAGACTATCGTCTCAACGAGATTCCTATCCGTCACTGGGACTGCTACTGGTTTGGCAAGCGCCAGGTATTTGGCGATACCTTCCCACAGTACTGGACCTGCATCAATGCCAGCGCCTACTACTATTATGCCAAGGCAACAGGCAAAGAACAGTATATGAAAATGGCGAAAGAAATCGTAAGAAACAACCTCTGCAATGTCTTCGAAGACGGAACAGGAAGCTGTGCCTTTGTTTATCCAAAGCGCATCAATGGCGAAAAGGCTCACTTTGCCGATGCCTTTGCCAACGACCAGGACTGGGCACTCGCTTACTATCTGATGGTGAACGAATAATTAACAGCAAAAGCCCCTAGACTTTCTCATCGAAGTCTAGGGGCTTTTTATTTCACAATATAAATTCAAAATATACTTTCAACACATACTTCAAAATATACTTTCAATACATATTTCAAAATATACTTTCAAATCATCCCGAAATACCAAGCTGTCATTTACTTCAGCTTCGGCTTCAGTTCATCCGGAGAATCTTTGGTAAACATATTTACGGCTGGCGCCGATTTGGTGAAGAGATTTTCTATCACCTGCTTATCCACCTCCATTGAAGGCTGGAAATCATCGCTCATCATATATTTCAGGATGGCATAACGCATCTGGTTGGCTACCAGGCGATGTTCCAAGTTGCTGGTTACATCCATCGTAGTCATCAGCAGTTTGCCCTTACCCACCTTGGCTTCAACCATCATACCGAGCTTTCGACTCACGTGCCAGGTATCTATCGGCTGGATGGCCGGCTGATAATCCTTCGGGAACTCACGGAGATTCATCACCTGCGCCTTGTTCAGCAACTCCCACCAGTTCAGGTTTGCCCAGTCATCCGTAGGGAAATTTCTGAAGAGTGGATGAGCCTTGTGGATGGTAGCACCCGTGGTATGAGGCGGACGCATCTTAAACCAACTGGTATTCCAGAACACCGGCAGATAGGTTTGCTTCACATCTTCGCCCATCTTTACCTTTCCGGCAGCCAGAAGCAGCACCTTGCCACCCTTCTGCAACACCTTCTGCGCCTTGGCATCCAGACTATCAGCAATATTCCTTGCTTATTTTATTGATAATAAAAAACCGTGGATGCATGGAGCATCCACGGTTTTTTGTATTTTTATTCAGATATTCATCTTGTTTTCAAGATATTCATCTCATTCAAGATATTCTCTTTCCTACCTTTGCAGCAACAAACGCAATCATCAAGCCCAGACAGGCGGCGATGCTGATGGCGATGCGGAGACCGGTGGCTTCAGCAAGCCAACCGATAACCGGCGGGCCTACCAGGAAACCGAAGAAACTGATGCTCGAAACAATGGTAATGGCGATGCTCGCCTTGATGGTTCCCAGCTTTCCGGCGATGCTGTAACAGATAGGCACAGACGAAGAGATGCCGAAACCTACCAGCAGGAAGCCCAAGGTGGCAGGAATCAGATAAGGCAAGGCAGCTGCCAGCCACAAACCACCCACAATCAAACCACCACAAACCTTCAACACCCTGGATGGTCCATATTTCGTTACGAAACCATCAGCCATGAATCTGCCCAGGGTCATCGCTCCCATACCAGCCACATAACCCGCACGGATAAAAGCCTCATCGGGTTTTACTACAGATGAGAAATACACACCACTCCAATCATAAACAGTTCCTTCACAGAACATGCCGGCAAATCCCATCAATCCCAGGAGAAAAAGAATCGGGTCGATGGTCTTGAAAGAGAACTTCGGAACATCCTCCTCTTCCGCCTTCGCCGTAGCATCATCTACCAGAAAACGGAATCCGATGGCGATGATAAGAAGACTCATCGCCAGGATGGCTCCAAAGTGAACCTCTATCGGAAGCAAAGTATTGGCAAAGACGGCTCCGATGATACCACCCGAGAATCCGCCCAAGCTCCACAAACCATGAAACGACGACATGATGTTACGCCCATACATCTTCTCTACCAGGCAAGCCTGGGTATTGGTGGCGATGTTCATCAGATTTGCCATCATTCCGAAAGCCATCAGACTCAATATCAGATTGAAAACCGTAGTGCTGCTTCCTATGCAGAAGAGCACCAATGCATAGAGAATTTCAGATAAGGCAAGCATCCTCTTGCTGCCAAACCTGTTCACCAATACACCCGAGAAAGCCATCATCAGAAGCTGACCGATAGGAATGGCGAAAAGTACCGATCCCAACTGTCCGTTGCTCAAGTGCAACATCTGCTTCACATCCGGAATGCGGCTTGCCCAACTAGCAAACACCACGCCCGGCACAAAATAATAAGCTGCAACAGCCACTCGCTTACGGGTTAAATCTCCCAAATTGCTCAAACTATTCATATTACTCAAACTTACAGTCATCCTTCTTAATACCTTATTTTATATACCCTATTTTATATACCCTATTTTATATACCTTAATTAATATGCCTATTTATATACTTATTTATATTTGCGGCTGCAAAATTACAAAAAAATGCAGAAAAACACCGATATTTGAACAAAAAATGTAGCTTTGTTTAAGAAATTAGCCGTAACTTTGCACTCAGAAAAAGATTTAAAAACAAACTAGCAATGAAGAAACAGACAATGATTATCCTGGCACTCGCCTTGACTTTAGCGATGCCAGCCATGCCCGCCTTCGCTCAGAAGGCGATGAGCAAGAAAGAAATCGCCGAAAAGGAAAAGGCTTTCAAGAACCTCCAGCATCCCTGGAAGGGAAAGAAGGTGGCTTACTTCGGCGACTCCATCACAGATCCAAGAATCAAGGCATCGAACGTGAAATACTGGGGATTCCTGCAGGATTGGCTCGGCATTACCCCCTACGTTTATGGCGTGAGCGGCAGACAGTGGAACGACATTCCCCGACAGGCTGATCTACTCCAGAAAGAGCATGGTGATGATTTCGATGCCATTCTCATCTTTATGGGTACGAACGATTACAACAACGGTGTGCCTATCGGCGAATGGTACACGGAGACTCTCGATAGCGTAAGAGTAGCCCTTCACAAGCCAAGCGAAATGGTTCAGCGTCGCCATCGTCATTTTGCCATGGATAAGAACACCTTGAAAGGTCGCATCAACATCGCCATGTCGAAGTTGAAGCAGATGTATCCTACCAAGCAAATCGTGGTGATGACTCCTATCCATCGTGCTTACTTTGGAAGCAGCGACAAGAACATCCAGCCCGATGAGATGTACGAGAACGTACGTGGCATTTTCTTCGATGAATACGTGAAGGCGATTAAGGAAGTGGGCAATGTGTGGGCGGTACCTGTCATCGACCTCAACTCTCTTTCGGGTCTCTTCCCTCTTTACGATGCTGGTGCCCAGATGTTCAACAAGCCGAATACCGACCGTCTTCATCCTAATGATGCCGGCCACTCGCGCATGGCAAAGACCATTATGCAGCAGCTCTCTGCCCTGCCTTGCGACTTCTAGAGAAGGGGCAGCAGATATTGAAAAGTGTATTATTTCACCCCTATTTTATATTGAAAAAAGTGTAATTTTCCGCAGGGATTTGCCTATATTTTAGGTAAATTTCTGCGTTTTTTGCCTATTCTTTAGGAAGGTTATCATATAAGTTGCCTATGTTTTAGGAAAGTTTCACTATATTTTTGCCTATGTTTTAGGAAAAAAGAGTAACTTTGCAGCATAACTTAAAGAGAAGGAAACGTTATGATATATAGACAATTGACAGAAGAACTCCAGAAATGGAGTGAAAGAGACAACAGGAAGCCATTGGTTTTACGAGGCGCAAGACAAGTTGGAAAGACAACATTAGTCAATGAATTGGGTAAGAAATACGATGTATATATCAAACTGAATCTAGAAAAAAGCTCAGATGCAGAAATCTTTGCCAAATCAGACAATGTAAAAGAGATATATCAATACATCTGCCTCAAGAAGAAAATTAAGGTAGATGAACGTAAGCGTACCCTACTTTTTATTGATGAGATACAAAACGAACCAAAAGCAGTTGGTCTGCTGAGATACTTCTATGAAGAGATACCATGGTTGCACATCATAGCAGCAGGTTCCAGACTTCAAACCCTCATCAAGCAGCGCATCTCTTTCCCTGTGGGAAGAGTGGATTATCTATCCCTCCGTCCATGCTCCTTCTTGGAATATCTCGATGCTATAGGTGAAGACCAATTGGTACAAATGGTGAAAGAAGTCAGCGTATCACCTCTATATCACGAGATGTTACTGAACCATTTCAATCATTACACCTTGATAGGTGGTATGCCTGAAGCCTTAGTAGAATATGCCAAGACTCATAACCTAACCAAGTTAGCCCCTATCTATCGTTCACTGCTTGATGGCTACAATGAAGATGTAGAAAAATATGCTCGTAATGAAAACCAAGTAAAGGTTATCCGCCATCTGCTTACACATGGCTGGGCAGAGGCAGGACAATCCATTACTTTCGCTCGATTTGGAGGTAGCAACTACACAAGCAAGGAGGTACATGAGGCTTTGGAAGTGATGCAGAAAGCATTCTTGCTCAATTTGGACTATCCCGTCACATCAGTGAAAGCCCCAGCTGTACCTGCCATAGCAAGACAACCCAAGCTAGTATGGGTAGATACGGGCATCATGAATTTCTCCGTTGACATTCAGGCAGAATATCTGCAAGGCAATTCTCTCTTGGATGTATGGAAGGGGCATGCTGCGGAACAAATCGTAGCCCAAGAGCTGCGCATTGTTTTGGATCGCAACTTCCGCAACGAGCAATATTACTGGGTAAGAGACAAAAAGGGTTCATCAGCAGAGGTAGATTTTGTTTGGCAACATCACTCACAGATTCTCCCGATAGAAGTGAAGTCTGGCACAAATGCCCATCTTCGATCCCTCCACTCCTTCATGTCTCAGCCTGATGCCCCAAGCATTGCCATCCGCATTTGGCCAGGAGAATATAGCATAGACGAAGTGGTATCCCCTACAGGTCATCCCTTCCGCCTTATCAATCTTCCCTTCTATTATGTGGGGATACTGGATAAGATATTGGAAATGGTATAATCCAATAGTTACTAGAAGTTCCTTTCCTATATGCATCAACATCGTAAGTACTTAAGGGAAACATCGCAAATACTTAAGGGAAGCATTGTAAGTACTTGCGGGAAGCATCGTAAGAACCTGCCCGGAACTATGAGGATTTGTGCCCGGAATTATGAGCAAACACACCCGAAACTATGAGCAAATGTAACCGACGTTTCCGGGCAAAAGTACCCAGAACCTCGGGCACAATTGGGCAATATTTCGGGGCACATTCCTCTAGCTTTGGGGACAGAATCAAGAACGTTTCTGAGTGGCAATAAGTGATATAGAAACAGACTCTATTTTATGCCTTTACTTGGCAATAAGGCTTAAAGAATCAGCAAATCGAGATAAAATAATGCTTTTTGATCATAGAGAAGGATATATCTGTTTTATTACCACGAATTATGCAACTACCTGATTCTATGCCGCTTGCAGAAGAATAAGCAAAAATAAGGCGTGGTAATAAGTGGCAATAAAAGCACCGCTTATTACCACGCATTATTTTCTGTATATCAGCCACTTGCGCTTCTGCGTGGCAGATGTGGCATTAAAATAGAAAAACTTTTTTCCTACATACGCGATGTAACATAGCCATCAATAATAGCTATTTATCACGCCACCCAACCATATCCTTGTACTGCCATATCCACAAAATGTTCAAATAGCAGATGAGTTTTGTCATTGAACGACATACGATCATAGCTCATCGGCAAATCTTCATTGAGCGAGGTCTGTATCAAAGCTAACACTTGATGTCTTGGTTGTTCATCCTTATACCAATCCACCACCATCACCTTGTCCTTCTCCTCCAATAACTTTTTATAGAGGTTCTTGGAGGCAAGAATCACTTTTTGCTCCTCAGCCTTTGTAAGTTTTCTGCCAGAAGTCAACATATCGTAGATTTCCAACTCTTCTTCCTTCAATCCTATATCCGTGGAGCGAGATTGCTCCTTCTTCAGTTCTTCCACCAACTGGAGCAATTTTTCATAGTAATCCTCATTCTCACTTCCACCAGCATTATACTTGTCGATGATGTTCTTGTATCGCTCAGAGAACTTTACACGAGTACAGTTTCTGTTAATCATCTGCACCAAAGTTTGCTCGATGAAACTACGCAGGTCTTCAACCTCCAAAGCCTTGTAAGGAGTGGCGTTGAGTTCCTTTCGAAGAGCCTCAACGTCTATCTTGCTCAGGTCGATGACTTTGCCTTGATGAATCATGTATCCCGGACGAGGATGGAGTTCATCCGCCGCCATAGAACCATCAGCCAAAGAGCCTGGCATTCCCACCATTACAGATGAAACGCTCTGATCTAGCGTCTCAGCCATACGCTGCTTTGCCCTGCGCAACTTCTCATCGTCTATCTGGTTACAGAACAAGCCGTTCAAGTATGCTAACGGCGCAAACTTTTCATTGTACCAAGCACGTTCAAATATCTCAGGCTTCGCTGCATCATATAGATTCATCAGGAGATTGGTGAGAACCTTGAATCGGTCTTTCCATTCGTCTTTCTCTAAGATGCGGTTGTATGCCTTACGGAACATTTCCAGCTGGTCGAGGGTATTACCTTCGGCAATAATGCCATCAATCTTGACACCAAGCGACAGCAAGAACCCATCGCATTCCACGATTGTTCGGTCGATGTTCGCTATCAACAGCCCGATATCCTTAGCAGGATAATCCATATCATCACCAGTGGATGCATAATCAGAAAGAGCTTGCTGCATATACTTAAACACGTTGACGTAATCGACGATGATGCCGCAGGACTTGCCTGGGAACACACGATTGGCTCGAGCAATAGCCTGCATCAAGGTGTGTCCTTTCATCGGTTTGTCAAGATAGAGCGTAGAGAGTGACGGAACATCAAAACCTGTGAGCCACATGGCACAGACGAATACCAAGCTTAATGGGTCATCCTTGTCCTTGAACCTATCCTCAATATCTTTGCCATCGGCAGTTATGGCCTCCAACTTTTTGCGATGAAGAGTAATGTCAAGCCCTTGGGCTGCAAACTTTCCTTCCTCGCCGTCCTCCTTACTGATAACTACAGCCATTTCCACCTTGTTCATATAGGCAAGCATCGCGTTTATCTTCTCTCGCTCCTCCTGTGTCTTAGCTTCGTTGCGTTCCTTCACCAGCGCCTTCTTCTCCTCTGCCCAATATTTCTGCACCTTGTCATACATTCTTACGGCGGTGTACTTATCCACACTTACAACCATACCTTTCCCCATGAATCCACGACGAGGGAAATGGTGGGCAATGTCCTTGGCTATGCGGTCTAAGCGTTCCTCACGCTTGATTACTTCCAAGATGCGAGAGGAAGAATTCTCTAAAAGCTCCTTCTCCCGACCATTGAGGTTTTCTTCTTCGCATATCTGGTCGATATCAGTATCAAGCCAGTTGTTGGTCAATCCCACCTCCGGCACTCTTCTGCTATAAAAAAGCGGCACGGTACTACCATCCTTGATGGCTTGGGCGAAGTTGTATTCTGACACATAGTCACCAAACCACTGATTGGTGAGTCTCTTACTTCCCAAGAGCGGTGTACCTGTAAAGGCGATGTAGTTGGCATTCGGCAGTCCCGTATGCATATTATCGGCAAGCTGCTTGTACTGGGTGCGATGCGCCTCGTCCACCAAGACAAAGATGTCATTGCGGTCGGAAAGGAGAGGGTATTTTTTGGTCTTGTCGTACTGGAATTTATGTATCAGCGTAAAGACCATCGGCTTATTAGTTCTGAGAAAATCCCTCAGCTGAGTGGAGTTCTTAGGTTGGCACTCTTCCTTGTTGCCAATTACCTCTGTACGCACGAAAGTCTTGTGAATCTGATCATCCAAGTCTTCACGGTCGGTAATCACAAGGAAGGTAAAGTTACCATGCAACTTGCGTTTTACCTTTCTCACGAACATCACCATTGAATAACTCTTGCCCGAGCCTTGGGTGTGCCAGAACACACCAAGCTTACCATTCAGTTTCTCTCGATTCCTGACGCTCTTCATCAGATTGTTCACACCAAGATACTGGTGGTTCTTCGCTATGATTTTTATTCTCTTGTTATCGAAGAAAACGAAATTCTCAATATAATCCAAGAGACGTTTCTTTCGGAACAGACCATCAATCAAATTAGTTACACTCAGTCCATGTTCTTCTATCTGCTCTCGGTTGAGTTTCTCCTTCTCGTCATCAACACGTAGCCATTCGAAAAAGAACTCAAACTTACTTCCCCACGCCCCTATCTTGGTTTGCAACCCATTACTCAACACACAAATCTGGTTGAAAGCAAAGATGTTCGGAATGTCCTGGCGATAGCTCGTCAGGTTTTTATTGTAGGATTCCTCTATTTTGACTGTAGAATTTTTCAGTTCGATAAAGACCACAGGCAACCCATTCACAAAGAGAAGCACATCGGGACGGCGATAACGATAATGTCCCTTAATCCACATCTGATTGACGCAATGGAAATCATTGAGCAAAACGGCATCAAAATCTATCAACTTCACAATATCAAAGTCTTCCTTGCCGTTCTTGCGAATCGGTACTTTGATGCCATTTCTTATCTTCTGATAGAGACTATAGTTGGTATCTACCATGTCCGTTCCTGTAAAGTCTTTCCTCAGGTCATGCACGATGTTCTGCAAAACAGTTTCTTCTATTTGCGGATTAATACGTTTCAAGGAAGCCAACAGAATATCAGGAAGGATGCACTCTGAAGGATTGGCACGACCAGTGATTAAGACTTCATTCTGAGCCTCAACACGCGCATCACATTCTATTCGCTTCCACCCATACTCGGGTTGAGAAAGGCGGTTGCATATCGCCTGCTCTATATCGTCTTCACTGATAAATGACTTCATATTGTTATCTTGTTTTATCGGTTAAACCATGTTTGTTATTTCCTTTGACTAGCTATCGAAAATGAATCGACAGGTTGAAACTATACCTCAAGTTTGCCAGACATTAGGCGAGGAAGAAGAAGGTCTCGCTGGCGAGCAAGGAGGGAGTTCTGCCTTTGTAAATTATCTATTTGACGATGGATTACTCCTATCTTTTCATTTGCTTTTTTTCTGATGTCCTCAGATGGTATAATCATCTTTATACGATTAATGTCTTTAGGATAAACGTGTGGTTGAGCAGCTCCACGTTGGAAATTATTGATGATACTACGAATATTATTCAACAGTTCATAAACATAATATATACAAGGCGTAGAAGCCTCTTCTATATAAGAGCAATCTGCAGCCCAAATATCCGAATAATGAACTGCAATATATCCTGCATTGGCACCCGAAGAACTCATCGTTACAGATATACCATACACATTAGCATGAGAATGAAAACCTGATGGTGTTATACCTGCTGAAATAACAGGAATAGTTCCATCCTTCATTTCACTTGATGTTATATTTTTCCCACGCTTAAATTCACAGACATCAGATAAAGCCCCCTTCTTCCATCCATTCGGCAAGCCATTGACCATTTTCACATTTTCATGTCCAGGGAAGCGGAAGCGGACGAACCATTCTTTATATAGGTTCTCCGCCATTTTCTCCAAAATACGAATACGCTTTGTATTGTTCTCTATCAGAGTATCGTATGTGGAAAGAATGGAGGCAACTCTGTCTTGATACTGTCTTGATGGCATTTCAAACTTTAACCTTAATAATTTTGTTACAGAAAGCCCAGGTTGAGCTGCTTGCCCAGAAAAACGACCTAATTTAGCCAAAGATAACTTATAGGCGAAATATCTATTGTTGTGATTTGGATTGGTCACTGCAACAATAGCATGTTCACTCATATAAGATTTACCTAAAACATATTTCACATTACCACAATATGCCCCTTGGCGACCAATAATGGCACATTCTCCATCATAATTATAAGAGTTTGTAAAACCTCGCAATCCATTACCACCATAGACAGGATACAAGCCAAATTCGTGTATATTCGCAGCCGTGATATTTTTACCACTACTAAAACGAGAACAGATTTGCCCAATACTAAGTACTTCCATTTTCATATCCTATTCCTCCCCAAACAGTTCAACCATATTCTTCCCAATCACTTTCTCCAATTCTCCTGCCTCAGCGCTAAGCTGCGAGAACTCATCATTAAGTGACAACATTTCCTGGCGGAATTCCTCTTCGGTCATTCCGTCGTCCTCTATTACTACTCCTACATATCTTCCAGCATTAAGACTCCAATCATTGTCCTCAATTCCGTCTTCACCAACAATCTTCGCCACCTTGCACAAGCCGATGACATCACGATACTTTCCATCAGGCCAACGTTCAAGAAGCCAATCTACCTCCTCTTGCTTACCAGCTCTCTTGTACTCATCAATCAAAGCCCAGAAAGCCTCGCTGTCTCCCTCGTAGAGACGAGTGATGATGCCGAGGTTCTTGATTTGCTCTTCGCTGAACTTACGGTGGGCACGATCCACTTGCGTAAAAATGTTGCGAGCATCAATAAAGAGAATTTCATCCTTCTTGGTGCGCTTTTTATTGAAAAACCAAAGAGTTGCAGGAAGGGTAACTGTGGAGAACATGTTGCTTGGAAGAGTAACCATTTGAGAGATGATACCGTCTTGTATCATCTTCTTGCGGATTTCAAGTTCACTTCCACCAGCATCGCTCGCAGAGTTCGCCATAACGAGAGCAGCCTTTCCATTTTCATTCAGAGCTGTGGCAAAATAACCTATCCACAGGTAGTTGGCATTCGGTACGGTCTCCTTCTTGTCGCTTGCCTTCTTGGCTGATTTTGTCTTGTTGCGAGGAACGCCGTATGTATTGAACCGGGCATCATCACAAACCTTGTCGAACACCACCTCATCGACATTGAAAGGAGGATTCGCCATCACATAATCAAACTGTCCGAAGGCATTGTAAGGGTCGCTATAGAAAGAGTTTGCCTCGGTTATCTCGCCTCTCACATTGTTGAGCAACAAGTTCATCTTCGCCAACTTCACAGTATCTGGTTCCTTCTCCACACCATAGCAGCGGAAACTCATAATATCCTGGTTGTTAGCATTGTGAAGATGCATGTATCGAGCTGCCTGCACAAACATACCGCCCGAACCACAAGCAGGATCGAGAAATTTCTTATCGCCCGTAACAGGACGAAGTACCTCCACCATATACTGCACCACAGAGGGTGGTGTATAAAAGGCTCCACCACCCTGTCCCTCTGCCAAAGCGAAGTTGCCAAGGAAGTATTCGTAAATCTGGCCGAAAATGTCGATACTGATGTTCTCAGGAATATCTTTGAAAACTCTAACAATGCGACTTAGTAACTCAGGCTCTTCCTCTGGCACCAACTGCCCATACACCTCCTTGGGCAGTACGTCCTCCATGCAAGCGTTTTCGCATTCGATGGCTTCCATCGCCTTTTTCACGAGTACAGCCTTTTTGGCATCATCAGGCGCATCATTTATTGTATCGAAATAAGCACATTCAGGAAGATAGAATCCGCACTTCTGCACAGCAATGTCCTTATAGCTGCGCTCCATGCGAGTACCTTTGAGAGTTTCATATTCCTTGTCTATTTCCGCTTTATGCTGTTTGAAAAGCACATCAGCATAACGGAGAAAGATAAGCCCAAGGATAGGTTGCCCATATTTGTTTGGTGCCAAATGGGCACCCGCACGCAGCATATCAGCCGAGTGCCAAAGATTATCTTTTAGATTTTTCAGTTCAATGTCTGTCATAAAGTTTGCTTTTAATTCCATATACGACAATAGAGACAAGGAATTAAAAGCATTAATTCTTCGCCGCTATAAGGAAACTATGAGCGTAAACTTTATCGGATGTTGCAGGCCACAAATGTAAATACCTTATTGGGAAGAGAGCACAAGAAAGGCGTAAGCCTCACTTATCAGTCTCTTAGGTATTTGGCGTGACCTACTCATATAGATAAGTTTAGCTCACGCCTTATGAGCGTGAGCATCTACCTTATTTACTATATGAATGTCTTTTTCAATCGCCAAATTTTAAGAGACTCCAAATAATCGTAAACGCTTGTATATTATAATATTATATGTCTAAAGTTTATTCTTTCTGTTTCTTATTTTTCTATTTTATTTGTTCAACTTATGTTACAAGGGAGCAGCCACCTGCGGCAACCTCTCCCCTTTCGAGGGCAAAGTTACAAAAAATAAATGAAATATGCAACTTAATACCTCAAAATATCTTTTATCGAGTAAATTTTACTTGAAGCATCAAAGGAGAAATACTGGTCATCCATAATCATATAATCCTCTCTCTGCTTCTTGCTCAGACTCTTAATATCAGGAAACATGGATATCGGTACTACCACTTCTCGACCATCAGTCAAGCTGTCTCTTATACACATCTGACGCTGCCGACGACTTAATAGGTGTAGATC
>OWJF01000823.1_pt1 | contig 15007 bp, 9 predicted proteins | sample 1732941 | NCBI WGS metagenome assembly OWJF01 (sample SAMN05065770, study PRJEB22554) | human gut metagenome | biome: ENVO:2100002; feature: ENVO:00000062; material: ENVO:00002003 | host: Homo sapiens | place: USA
TAAAACGTTTAACCATGGCAGTCGCCGTCTTAGCGACGGCTGCCACACTCCAAGCACAAACCTACAATGATACGGTGCGTACTCACACTTGGTCGGTTTACATCCAGGGAGGAGGAACTCTGTATCATGGCATGAGGGGTATGGACGAGATAGCTAAGAGAAAGCACATCATGCCCTTCGGAGGTGTCGGAGTGAAATACAATATCAAGCCCTGGGTAAGACTGGGTTTGAACTTAGAGTACGACATGCTCAGGTCGACAGACAAGGGCATGCTCTCTACCACGACGAACAAGGATTATGAGATAAAAGATCCTTCTACAGGAAAAACCTATCCTACGACCTTGGAGACCAAGATGGACAGATTCCAGAACCGCTATACCATGCAGTACGCCATGGCAGACCTGAATGTAGACTTCAACATCATGGAGTTCTGGCACAACCGCAAGGCTCAGCAGCTCAACCTCTGGTTGGGAGTCGGTGTAGGTTATCTGCGTGGATGGAGCCGCAACTCCACCACCTACTCTTTCAGAGAGATGGCTGTTGCCAAGGGTGAGGGATACTACAATGTCTACACTCACAACTACATGAAGAGCCAGGCCTTCAACGAACATGTTGACGCGATGTATATTCCGGCAACCCTGTCGTTGGAATACGACCTTTCCTCTCGCTGGACAGCAGGCGTATTCGGCAGATACAGCTATCTGCCTCTCAACAAGGACTTGACTCCTAAGGGAATGTACAGTGCAGGAGTGGTTCTTCGTTTCAACTTCGTCAGCAAGGTGATGCCAAGCAACAAGGCCCGCTACTACAAGGCTCTGAGAGACCAGGCCGAGATGAAGGAAGCCTACGAAAAGCAATTGGCAGAAAAGCAGCGTGCATACGACGGACTGTCTGAGAGTCTGAAGGCTTGCCGCAAGGACAATGCCGAGCTGCAGTCATTGCTCGACGACTGCGAGAAGTCGAAGAAGGTGAAGGCTTACGAGGTATTCTTCACCGTAGACAAGACCAACATCACGACTCATGAAAGACTTCGCTTGAAGAAGTTTATCAACACCCTGAAGGAACAGGGCGACTACAAGCTTACCATCATCGGTGAGGCTTCGTCGGACGGAGTTTCTTCAAAGAACTACAAACTCAGCGAGGGTCGTCTGAACAATGTTGTCAACTTCCTGAAGAAACAAGGCATCAAGGACTTCGACATCAAGTTGGAGAAGGCCATTGGCGACAGTAACGGCTGTCCAAAGGAGGAATGCCGCAGAGTTTTGATTACTATTGAGTAATAATACAGGGTAAATCTTTTCTTTTAAGCCGCCACAGATAGCTTTAAGCTTCTGGGGCGGCTTTCTTTATGGGGAAGGAAGTTTTTTCTCAGGAGTTAAGGAGTTTCTTCAGGAGTTAAGGAGTAACTCCTTTAACTCCCCTATTGATCCTTCAGCCAGTCGCGGTCTTTTTCGTCTTCCGCTGTAAAGTTCTTATCGTCGAAGAGGCTTGTCTGTCCTGTCAGCTCATCGATAATCTGTTGCTGGCTCTTGCCGGCATCAGGGTCGAGGTTCTCGTCGGATGATTTTGCCTTTGTCCGGGACGACACTTTGCCGTCGGCAGCATCGCCCTCGGCTGTCGTCTCATCGCCCTCGGCTGCGTCGGCAGCATCGGCTGTATCTGCAGGCTCTGGGAAACGGGTCGGCTCTATTTCCTCTATAGAACCTATGTTCCAGGTAGAGAGTCGTTTTCCCTTAGCCTTGAAACTCTTCTGTGCGATAAACTGCTCGGCGTCGATTTCCTCGGCAGGACGCACAGCATCCACACCTCCATAAGTCACCTTGATACGAGGATAAACTGTATCGGTAAGGAGAATCAGCTTGCTGTTGACATTCTCGCCAAGGAAGTTCTGATGGCGCTTGGCAGCGTCCATGGTGAATCGCTTGATGTAAGGATAGCCTTCGTTGTCGGCATCATAGAGAACGGCAGTCCATATCTTATGCTCGTCCCACTTTTCCAGTCTCAGGATATTGTCCTCATAGTGGTTGTTGGGGTCGAAGTTGGTGATATAGAACTCGCCATTGTCGAGAACCACCAAAATATATTCATCGTCATTAAACTCGCCGAGGAAACGTCCGTTCTCGTCGTAATTGATACGGTTGACATCAGGATCGAACCACACCTTTCTTCCTCCCAAGGTACTGTGGCCATGACTCTTCAGACCAATGCGACGGATGGTTCGCCTGGTGAGCAGATTGCCCTTGGCGGCACGTCCCTTGATGATAATATCCGAAAAGTCTTTCTCGATAAAGATGCTCTGTCGCTTCTTCGAGAGGTCTGGATCCAGTGTTATCTTGATGATTTCAGCCTCGCCGTTGGGGTTGGCCGTGAAATAGATGACCCGGCTTCCGGGCGTTCCCTGCGTGATGTCGTACATCTTGTCGCGTGTCATCGACGTCACGTTGAATCGCTTGATGAAATATTCGCCCTGCTTGCCGTCGCGATACACACAGTTGTAGATGGTTCGCTTATCGTTCTTCTTGAACACCTGCACAAGGAGGATGTTCTTTCCCACGAAGATCTTGTCGGCCACCTTGGTCACCTTGAACTTTCCGTCCTTATAGAAGATGATGATATCGTCGAGGTCGGAGCAGTTGCACACCAACTCATCCTTCTTCAGTCCTGTACCCACGAATCCTTCCTGTCGGTTGATGTAGAGTTTCTGATTGGCCTCCACCACCTTGGTCACCTCGATGGTGTCGAAGTTTCTTATCTCGGTGCGTCGTGGATGCGCCTTGCCATACTTGGTCTTGAGATATTCAAACCAGTTGATGGTGACATCAGTCATGTGGGCGAGGTCGTTCTCTATCTCCGCCAGTTCGGCTTTGATTTTCAGCAAGAGGTCGTCGGCCTTGTCCTTATTATATTTCAGGATGCGCTGCATTTTGATTTCAAGGAGTTTCAGAATGTCCTCGCGCGTTATCTCTCTGTGGAATGCATACTCCACCTTGCCTTTTCCGTCGACTACGGCTGTGAAGAGCTTGTCCTTGAAAGGCTCCAGTTTCGAGGCGATAAAGGCCACAACCTCGTCCTGACTCTTGCTCTGCTCGAACTTGCGCTCCTTGTAGATGCGCTCCTCGATGAAGATACGCTCGAGCGAGGAGAAGAAGAGTTGTTCCTCCAGTTCACCCTTGCGCAACATCAGCTCCTTGCGCAGCAGTCCCATGGTGCGGTCTACGCTGTGGCGCAGCACATCGCTCACGGTGAGGAAGCAAGGCTTATTGTCCTCGATGACACAGCAGTTGGGCGAGATGTTGATCTCGCAGTCGCTGAAGGCATAGAGTGCGTCCATGGTCTTGTCGGAAGAGGTTCCGGGAGCCAGATGGACGAGGATTTCCACGTTGGCAGAGGTAACGTCCTCTATCTTTCTGGCCTTTATCTTTCCCTTCTCCACCGCCTTGGTGATGGAGTCGATGAGACTTCCGGTGGTCTTGCTGAAAGGAATCTCGGTGATGACAAGCGTCTTGTTGTCGAGTTTGTCTATCTTGGCACGCACCTTCAGCACGCCTCCACGCTGTCCGTCGTTATACTTGCTCACATCGATGGCTCCACCCGTAGGGAAGTCGGGATAGATGGTGAAAGGCTCGCCCTTGAGATAGTGTACGGCAGCATCGCAAAGCTCATTGAAGTTGTGTGGCAGCACCTTGCTGCTCAGACCTACGGCAATGCCCTCTGCTCCCTGTGCCAGCAGCAAGGGGAACTTGGCGGGGAGCGTAATAGGCTCCTTGTTGCGGCCGTCATAGGAGAGCTGCCAGTCGGTTGTTTTGGGATTAAACACCACGTCGAGCGCGAACTTGGACAGACGCGCCTCTATGTATCGTGAAGCCGCCGCACGGTCGCCGGTGAGGATATTTCCCCAGTTTCCCTGTGTGTCGATGAGCAGGTCTTTCTGTCCCATCTGTACGAGTGCGTCGCCGATAGAGGCGTCACCATGCGGGTGAAACTGCATGGTGTGTCCCACGATATTCGCCACCTTGTTGTATCTTCCGTCGTCCATTCTCTTCATCGAGTGCAGTATGCGTCGCTGCACGGGCTTCAGTCCGTCCTCGATATGAGGCACGGCACGCTCGAGAATCACATAGGAGGCATAGTCGAGGAACCAGTTCTGGTACATTCCGCTAAGATGGCGCACCGCCGAAGCATCAAACCTGTTGACAGGCTTGTAGTCGGAATGCTGTTCAGCCGCATCCAAATCTTGTGGCTCACCACCCTTCTGAAGTTCGTCTTTGTCTTTAATTTCGTCGCTCATAGATAGCTTTTAATACTTATTTTATATATTTTAGGCAAAAATACAAAGAAAATTCGAGAAAAAGGCGTATCTTTGCCGAAAATTTGAAAAATATAAGATTTCATCATGGCACAAGAAGATGTTTTTAAGAAGATTGTAAGCCATTGCAAAGAGTATGGCTTCGTGTTTCCAAGTAGCGAAATTTATGATGGTTTGGCAGCCGTTTACGACTATGGTCAGAACGGTGTCGAGCTGAAAAACAATATCAAGCAGTACTGGTGGCAGAGCATGGTATTGCTGCACGAGAACATTGTGGGTCTCGACGCAGCCATCTTTATGCACCCTACTGTTTGGAAGGCTTCAGGTCACGTGGATGCGTTCAATGATCCATTGATCGACAACCGCGACTCGAAGAAGCGTTATCGCGCCGATGTGCTCATCGAGGACCACATGGCCAAATACGAGGAGAAGATCGCCAAGGAGATCGCCAAGGCTAAGAAGCGCTTCGGCGACAGCTTCGACGAGGCTCAGTTCCGCGCCACCAATCCTCGCGTCTTGGAGAATCAGAAGAAGTTCGACGACCTTCATGCCCGCTACACCGAGGCCATGCAGGGTCCTAACCTCGAGATGCTGAAGCAGATCATCGAGGACGAGGGCATCGTATGCCCTATCAGCGGCACCAAGAACTGGACAGACGTTCGTCAGTTCAACCTGATGTTCTCTACCCAGATGGGTGCAGCGAGCGATGCTACCAGCAAGGTTTATCTGCGTCCTGAGACAGCCCAGGGTATCTTTGTCGACTACCTGAGCGTTCAGAAGACAGGCCGCATGAAGCTTCCTTTCGGTATCTGCCAGATAGGTAAGGCATTCCGCAACGAGGTTGTGGCTCGCCAGTTTGTATTCCGTATGCGCGAGTTCGAGCAGATGGAGATGCAGTTCTTCTGCCAGCCTGGCACCGAGATGAAGTGGTTTGAGTACTGGAAGAAGGTTCGTCTGGCATGGCACGAGGCACTCGGCATGGGCAACGAGAACTATCGCTACCACGACCACGAGAAGCTGGCCCACTATGCCAACGCTGCTACCGACATCGAGTTCAAGATGCCATTTGGCTTCAAGGAGGTAGAGGGTATTCACAGCCGTACCAACTTCGACCTTTCTCAGCACGAGAAGTTCAGCGGCCGCTCTATCAAGTACTTCGATCCTGAGAAGAACGAGAGCTACGTGCCTTACGATGTAGAGACTTCTATCGGCGTAGACCGTATGTTCCTCAGCGTGATGTGCCACTCTTACTGCGAGGAGAAGCTCGAGAACGGCGAGAGCCGCGTGGTTCTGAAGTTGCCTGAGGCATTGGCTCCTGTGAAGTGTGCCGTATTCCCACTCGACAAGAAGGACGGCCTGCCCGAGTTGGCTCACGAGATCGTTGACGAGCTGAAGTTCCACTTCAACACTCACTATGGCGATCCTAAGGACTCTATCGGCAAGCGCTACCGTCGTCAGGATGCCATCGGTACTCCGTTCTGTATCACCGTAGACCACGATACTCCTAACGACCACAAGGTTACTCTGCGTTATCGTGACACGATGAAGCAGGAGCGTGTTGCCATCAGCGAGCTTCGCGGCATCATCGAGGACCGTGTGAGCATCACGAGCGTACTGAAGAAGCTTGGCAAGGAGATCAAGGACTTCTAAACGATAAAAAATCAAATACACATAGATGAATTTGAAGAATTTGAAATATCTGTTTCTGCTCATGATGTCGGCTCTTGTGCTGGCATCATGCAGCGAGACTGACGAAAACACCGACTCCGAGTACGACGACTGGCAGGCAAAGAACGAGACGGCTTTTGCCGAGATTCTCGTCAAGGCCAAGCAGGAGGGAGAAGCCAACGGATGGCACGTCTACCGCAATTGGAGTATGGAGAACCAGACGGGAAATACGGATCTCAACAACCAGCCTGTCACTCCTACCTTCAATGAGCAGGAAGACAACATCGTGGTGCAGGTGATGCAGCAGGGCGAAGGTTCTGCCGTGCGCCCTCTCTACACTGACTCGGTGATGGTCAGCTACAAGGGCATGCTGAAGAACGACTATGTCTTCGACCACAATTTCACCGGCGACTATGATGTCAACAAGGCTCAGACCAGCAATTTCATTGTGAAGGGCGTTGTCGACGGATTTGCCACAGCCCTGATGAAAATGACTCATATCGGCGACCACTGGATGGTTTATATGCCTTACACCCTCGGCTATGGCTCTTCTCAGAGCAGCAGTTCCACCATTCCCGCTTACTCAATGCTCAAATTCGAGATTGTGCTCAAGGGTTGGTACACCGATGGAAAATGGATTAAGAAATAATTCTATTCCTCCATACAGAAAGTCCTGTGCTTCTTCGGCACAGGACTTTTTTATTTTCCCCATCAACTCGGAGAAGTTTCTTCGGGAGTTAAGGAGTTAAAGGAGTTAAAGGAGTTAAGACAATAGCCTTGAGGGAATGTTTAATGTTAAAATTCACAAGCCCACAAAGCTGTTGTCTTAACTCCTTTAACTCCTTTAACTCCTTAACTCCTGAAAAAACTCCTTAACTCCTTTAACTCCTTTAACTCCTAAAGAAAACTCCTGAAATCCGAATTCTAAAAATATGTTTCAAAGAATAAACAAGTGTATGTGTTCGCACACATTTGGGGCTTATAAGCAAAAAAAATGTTATTTTCATGCAAAAATATGCGCTAAAGTATTGCAGATTTCGAGAATAGTAGTACCTTTGCACCAGAATTATAAGTTTTAGGTTTTTAGTTAGGTAATAGATTGTGATAGGTTATTAGTTTTAGGTAAACAAGAGATTGTTATTCAAGGACGACAGGTATTAGAATCTAAAGGTAAATAAGAGATTGTTATTCAAGGACGACGAAAAGTGAATGAAGTCAGGATATAGAAAAGAGTTTTCAAGATTCTCTTTTTCTTATCCGCTGAATTCAACCCAATAGATAGAGGTTTTGTTTAAAGGTGATAAGATCTTGTATTTTGGGATAAATAGAAATTTAACATTCAAATCATAAAAATGGCGATTCCTTTTAGGAGGGATCGCCATTTTCTCGCTTTGACTGTTCTACCGGGCAGTTCAACAGAAAACAATAAATGGCAGTACAAACATTATGTTATATAGCAAAAAGACAGAATATCTGATGGAATCGATACGGGCAGGACGCTCCATGCACCGCGGTGAGAAACTGAACCTCATCGTAGGCTTGAGTATTCCCTCCATGCTGGCACAGATTTCCACCGTCATGATGTTCTTTATCGACGCCTCTATGGTGGGACATTTGGGTGCAGAGGCTTCAGCGAGCATCGGACTCATCGAGTCCACCACCTGGCTTATCGGCAGCCTGCTGAGTGCCTTTGCCACTGGTTTCTCAGTGCAGGTAGCCCACTTCATCGGAGCCAACGACTTCGGCAAAGCCCGCCAGGTGTTTCGCCACTCGCTGCTCTGCGGCATCATCTTCAGCATCCTGATAGCCCTCATCGGCGTGGGCATTCATTCTCCCCTGCCCCACTGGTTGGGCGGAGGCGATGACATTGCCGACAAGTCATCGGCCTATTTCCTGGTCTACAGCCTCGTGCTGCCCTTTGTCTACCTGTACCACATGTCGGGCATGATGCTCAAGGCTGCAGGCAACATGCACACGCCCAGCATCATGGCAATTCTGATCTGCCTGTGCGACGTCGTGTTCAACTACATCTTCATCTATGTGCTACACATGGGCGTGGTGGGCGCAGCCTTCGGAACCGCCCTGGCTTATGTCTGCATCTCGCTGCCCAACCTTTGGCAGGCAGCCTGCCACAACAAGATTCTCAACCTGCGTCAAGACAAGATTCGCTTCAGCTGGGTACGCGAATACGTGCGCAATGCCTTCAAGATAAGCATTCCCTTGGCCATACAGAACATCCTGATGAGCGGTGCACAGATTGTCAGCACCATGATAGTGGCGCCATTGGGCAACATCGCCATTGCCGCCCACTCATTTGCCATCACCGCCGAGAGCCTGTGCTATATGCCTGGCTACGGAATAGGCGATGCCGCCACAACGCTCGTCGGTCAGACCCATGGCGCTGGCCGCATCGACTTGTGCCGCAATTTTGCCTACATGACGGTGGGGCTCGGCATGGGCGTAATGGCAGTGATGGGTGTTGTCATGTATCTCTTTGCACCGGGCATGATGGCAGTACTCTCTCCCGTCGACGCCATCTGCGACTTAGGCACACGCTGTCTTCGCATAGAGGCTTTTGCCGAACCGTTCTTTGCTGCCAGCATCGTGACCTATTGTGTCTGCGTGGGAGCCGGCGACACCTTCAAGCCTGCCGCCATCAACTTAGGAACAATGTGGTTGGTGCGCCTCACCCTGGCCTATGCCCTCTCGCAGCGCTTCGGCCTGGAAGGTGTATGGATAGCCATGGCCACCGAACTGACTTTCCGCGGCATCCTGTTCCTCATCCGTCTCTATCGTGGCAGCTGGATGAACAGTTTTCTGAAAGCGAAGGGCTGAAAAACAGAACCTAATGTTAGGTTATGTTAGTGGAATGTTAGTTTAATGTTAAGAATGCAGGCATTTTGGGAAAAAACTTCCCAAATGCTTGCTTTGTCGTTAGAAATGTGCTACTTTTGCAGCATCAAGTTTATGAAAGAAGAATAAATACACATTATTATATATATAAACCAACATCAGCTATTATGAAACTTAAGAAGTTTTTTGCTGCAGCCATCGTGCTGCTTACTGCCGGACAGGCCATGGCTCAGATGATGCCACCTATCCCGGTAGACAAAGATGTGAGAATAGGCCATTTGGACAATGGTCTGACTTATTACATCCGACACAACAGTTTCCCTGAGCATGTAGCCAGCTTCTACATCGCACAGAAAGTAGGCTCTATCAACGAAAACGACGACCAGCGCGGTCTGGCTCACCTCTTGGAGCACCTCGCCTTCAATGGCTCTGAGCACTTCCAGGGCAACAGCCTCCAGGAATACCTGCAGAGCATCGGTGTGGAATATGGCCGCAACCTCAATGCCTACACCTCTATTGAGAAAACCGTGTACTACTTCACCGACGTGCCCACCACACGCGTGTCGGCAGTAGACTCATGTATGCTTATCCTGAAAGACTGGAGCAACGGCATCTCTCTCACCAAGGAAGCCATCAACGACGAGCGCGACGTGGTGCACAACGAGTACCGTATGCGCATGGTGGGACAGCAGCGCATACTGGAGCGTGCCCTTCCTAAGCTCTACCCTGGCTGTAAGTATGGCTACCGCATGCCTATCGGACTGATGAGCGTCGTCGACGGCTGCGACCCAGAGACCCTGCGCGCCTATTACCGCAAGTGGTATCGCCCAGACAACCAGGCTATCATCATCGTCGGCGACGTGGACGTAGACCATATCGAGGCTCAGATCAAGAAGCTCTTCGGAGGCATCAAGGTGCCAGCCAACGCTGCCAAGGTAGTGCCCGTGGAAGTGCCCGACAACAACCAGGGCATCTACGTGGTAGACAAGGACAAGGAGCAGCAGATGGGCATCTTCCAGATCTTCATGAAGCACGAAGCCACACCCGACTCGCTGAAGAACGGTGTCGACTATCTGCTCAAAGGCTATATGGACAACATCTTTGCCAGCATGATGAATGCCCGCTTCAACGAGAAATCGCAGGAGCCCGACTGCCCTTATCTGCAGGCAGGAACCAGCATTGGCGACTATCTGCTCTCAAGCACCAAGGAGGCGCTCACTTCCTTCGGCGCTGCCAAGGACGGACAGATAAAGGAGGCTTATGCCGCCGTGATGCGCGAACTGAAGCGTGCACACGACTTCGGCTTCACCGCCACTGAGTATCAGCGTGCCAAGGATGAGTTTATGAGCCAGATGGAGAAGGTTTACACCAATCGCGACAAGATGAAGAACGAACAGTTCACCACTCAATATGTGGACAACTTCACCAGCAACGAGCCTATCCCTTCGGTAGAGGACGAATATCAGATCTATCAGATGCTGGTGCCTCACATCCCTGTAGAGGCTGTCAACCAGTACGCCAAGCAGTTGATTTGCGAAACCGACACCAACCTGGTGTCACTCGTCATGATGCGCGAGGCCGACGGTGCTGTTTATCCCACCGAGCAGGAGCTTGCCGACATCGTGAAGCAGGTGCGCGGCGAGAAGCTCGAGGCCTATGTGGACAATGTGAAGCAGGAGCCTCTCATCGCCCAGAAGCCTAAGGCTGGCAAGATCAAAAAGACAGCAGAAGACAAGAAGCTGGGATTCAAGACCCTCACCCTCTCCAACGGTGCCAAGGTGGTGCTGAAGAAGACCGACTACAAGGACAACGAGATACAGTTTGCTGCCACAGCCAACGTAGGTTACGCAGCACTCGACAAGGCCGACTACACCTTCGCCTTCATGGGCGACATGCTGCTCAACGCCAGCGGTCTGGGTCAGTTCTCAAGCAACGACCTCGAGAAAGCCCTCGCAGGCAAGCAGGCAAGCGTGGCTTACACCATCACTCCTTTCAAGCATGGACTCTCAGGCAACTCTACTCCTAAGGACATCGAAACCCTCATGCAGCTCATCTACCTCAAGATGACAGCGCTGAGCAAGGACGAGAAATCGGCTGCCAACCTCCTGAGCACCATCAAGACCGCTCTTGCCAACCAGAGCAAGAACCCAGAGATGGTTTACCAGGATTCGCTGCAGAGCACCATCTACATGGGCAACAAGATGGCACGCATCCCTAAGACCGAAGACCTCGATGCTGTCAACTATGACCGCGTGCTCGAACTGGGCAAGCAGATGTTCACCAATGCCAAGGACTTCACCTTCTTCTTCGTGGGCAACTACGACGAGGCCACTCTCCTGCCACTCATCGAGCAGTACATCGCCTCTATCCCAAGCAAGGGCGCCAAGCTGAAGAACAAGGCTATCCCTGTAGCCACAGGCGAGGTGAAAAACATCTTCACCAAGAGCATGGAGAACCCAATGTCGCAGGTGACCGAGATATGGTATGCCAAGACTCCTTACACCCTGCAGACAAGCGTGCTCGCCGACATCTCTGCACGATTGCTCCAGATGGACTATCTGCGCAACATACGCGAGAAGTTGAGTGCAGCCTACCATGCAGGAGCCGAGGCAAGCATGGAGCTCGACTGGGACGGACAGCTGGCACTCAGCCTGACCGGCAGCGCACAGCTCAACCCCGAGAAGCTCGACGAGGCTCTGCCTTACTTCTTCTCTGGCCTGAAGACTACCATAGAACAGCCTAACGCCAGCGATCTGCAGAAGATCAAGGAGATTCTGACCAAGCAGGCTTCGGTAGACGCCAAGACCAATGGCTACTGGACTGGCATCCTGCGCAACTATGTCATCAACGGCATCGACCTGCACACTGATTACGTGAAGACAGTAAGCAGCGTCGACGGCAAGGCTATAGGCGACTTCCTTAAGAATATCGTCCTCAAGCCAGGCAACCACCTGGAAGTCATCATGAAGGCTACCAAGGAAGAGGCTGGAAAATAAAAGCTCAACGAACTTTTCAGAAATGGGAAGTTAAAGAAAACAATAAAACCATAAAAGGTCCCGTCGCAGAACCAAGTTCTGTCAACGGGACCTTTTACGTTACACGGGAAACGACGTTCCCGGAATGTCAATTCTTTTTGTGTCTTTTTGAGAAAACAATCTCTCTTGTTTTTTAAGCTCTTCTTCTAACCTTGTTAGCGAGGGCTTCACGTCGGTCATGAAGAATCTGCTGGCATTTGTCCTGTGCAAGATTCTCTACCTCTGCATTGACCTTAATTAAACTATAATCCATAACCTATTGCGATTTGTAATGTTGCAAAGGTAAGATATTCTGACTACAAGCACCACGAAAAGAGTGAGAAAAGAACACTAAAAACCTCATTTTTTGACATAAATCAAGGAGAAATAGGGAAAAACCTACAAAAAATATCCATTCCCCTTTCTCCATCTGCGCTTTTTTTGCGATATTTGCACCCGAAAAAGCATAAACTCCACACTGGGCTTCCGAACACAAAAGATTCAGAGGTCAAAAGAGAGAGAAAAAAGGAGTTCTTCAACTTGAAAACATCAAAAAAGTATCAACAAAAATGAAGAAAGTATTCATGATGGTTGCCCTTGTGCTGACATGCACCACAGGCAGCCTTGCCAACGAGACATGCGCCGAGAGCGCCACAACATCCGAAATGAGCAGCCTTCCTGCCAAAAAATCAACCAAGAAAAAGAAGGCTACTACTAAGAAGAAGTCTACCACCACTGCCAAGAAGACTTCCTCCAAATCTTCAACATCGACCGCAACAACAGCTTCCACAGCCACGACAGACTCTTCGAAGACACATTCTGCCGACACTGTCAATACCAAGGCTTCTGCCGTAGGAGTATTAGCAGGACTTCTGGGCTATGCTGGCGGAAACAGCAGCAGCAACACCACAGGCTCCACCACAAGCAAGGTGGGAAGCATCGTGGGAAGCATTCTCGACAACGTGATTGGCTCAACCACATTCAAGAAAGCCGACCTCTGTGCCTACACATGGAAGTATAAGTCGCCTGGCTGCGCCTTTACCTCAGAGAACCTGTTGGCGAAAGCGGGTGGCGAAATCGCTGCCAAGAAGGTGGAGGAAAAGTTAAGCACCTATTATCAGAAAGCTGGATTCAACAGTTCGAACACTTACTTCAAGTTCAACGAGGACGGCACCTTCAATGCCAAGATAGACGGAAAGTCATGGAGCGGCACTTACACCTTCGACGAGAAGACTCACGCCATCGACCTGAAAGGCCGTCTGCTGCTTAGCCTCAATGGTTTCGCCACCAAGAACACATCTGGCATCAGCATTCTCTTCGAGTCGAAGAAACTGCTTACCATCATCCAGACGCTGACTGCCCTGAGCGGCAACACCACTCTCGGTACTATCGGCGAAATCTCCAAAAACTATGATGGCATCCGCGTTGGTTTCGATCTCAGCAAGTAAATAAACAAATACAAATTTGAGATTCCTTTATTCATTGACCACTTCGACCTGCATCACGACATCCTCTTTGGGACGGTCATTGCGAAGAGTCTCGCAATTCTGAATCTTCTCCACAACATCGAGGCCCTCTACCACTTCACCAAACACGGTGTACTGTCCGTCGAGGAAAGGCGTGCCGCCCAACTCGGTGTAAGCCTTGGTCTGCTCATCGGTAAACTTGGGATAGCCCTGCTCCCTGCAGCGCTTGCGCGTCTCGTCGGCAAGCTCGTCCTGGAGTTTCATCAGTCCCTCACGGTCACGGCTGCGGCGCAGGTTCATGATTTCATCGTGATGCTCGCGGGCCAACTCGTTGAAGACATTCTGCTCGGCCTGCATCGCCATCTGTTTCTCCATCTGGCGCAGCTCGTTCTGTCGATAAGTCTTACCCCACACGATGTAGAACTGGCTTCCGCTGCTCTCGCGCTGTGGGTTCACCTCGTCGCTCAAGCGGGCAGCACTCAAGGCGCCACGCTTATGAAACAGGCGTGGACAATCTATCTCGGCAGGAATCGTATAGTCGGGACCGCCCGTTCCCAACATCTTTCCCTTGGGAGCGTTCTTGCTGTCGGGGTCGCCGCCCTGAATCATAAAGTCCTTGATGACACGATGAAAAAGAGTGCCGTCGAAGTATCCTTCCTTAGCCAATTTTATGAAGTTGTCACGATGACGAGGAGTCTCGTCGTAGAGGCGCACGATGATGTCGCCTTCTGTAGTCTTGATTTTTACTGTTGACATATTTGAATTCGATGATAATTAAATCAACTTTTGATAATGAAGAAGTAAAAGAACTAAAAAATTTCAATTACTTATAATATTCCTCCCACTGCTTCATCGCCTCTTTCCAGTCGGTCTGCTCTCCCTCAGCGATGGCCTGCTGCTCGCGTTCAGCCTCATCGCGGGCCTTGTCGCGCGCACGTTTCGCCTTCATAGCCTCAATAGTGGCATCGTCGAGGATCACGATAGCTCCTCGCTTGATGGCGTCTTGCAACTCCTGCTCACCGAAGGCTTTGCCCGGCTCATTGAAGTCGGAGATATTAAACTCGTAGTCGACACGCAGGTCGTGACGTATCTGTTTCTGCTGCAGTCGGTTTCCCGCATTCTTGAGTCGCAGCAACTTTCCTATCTGGCTGATTTCTGCCTGTGAGTATTTATTTCTTCCCATAAATCTTATTTTTCTTTTGCAAAGATAATGGAAAACGAGCGCAAAACATCAAGTTTGCTTGATTTTTTTGCCGAAATGCAGCTAATTTTCTGCAAAGATTCACCATTTTTTGCCACACTGCATCCTTATCAAATCTGAAGACACCTGACTTTTGTCACGATTGCCATTTCCCCGTCATTCTGTTTTTGTAAAGTTTTTAGACATTCCCGACAAGAAATCCGCCCCAGCCAACTGCACCCACTGATAAGCAACAGCTCTGTCACGACAAAGCTCCAAGACGAAAAACAGCTCTACCGCCTCGGAAGTTTGACCGATGAAACCGCTAAAAATAGATTTTCAGCCATTTTCTCGTACTCTTTCCCTACCATTCCAAGAACAAAAAAATGATATTCACAAAACTTCACAACAAGTATTCTCCATCTACACACATCAACTAGAAATGTTGTTATATTTTACCAGAAGTCCTAATCCTGTCTCTTATACACATCTGACGCTGCCGACGACTTAATAGGTGTAG
>OWJF01000827.1_pt1 | contig 14978 bp, 14 predicted proteins | sample 1732941 | NCBI WGS metagenome assembly OWJF01 (sample SAMN05065770, study PRJEB22554) | human gut metagenome | biome: ENVO:2100002; feature: ENVO:00000062; material: ENVO:00002003 | host: Homo sapiens | place: USA
AGCTATGTCTTCTTTTATGCGGTTTTCAATTTGCGCAAGTTATTGTACATTATCCACTCGATAAAATGCTCAATCTATAATGAATAACAATTTTTAGGGCAAAAGAAAAGCACCCAACCGTTGAAGTTGGATGCTTCCTATCAATTACATTGAATTATTTTGTTTTTTGAAAACATACAGTTTTTATAAACGCCAAACCGAAGTCGAACAGATAATGTCTGCTTAGGAAATAATCGTTGTTTCCTTATAAGGCGCTGCGTGAGATCTTTGTGTACCGAAGATTGCCAAGGTATGATTGGTAAGCCTCTCATTCCCTGTATGCTTGTCATACAAACAGCTAAACCAGAATCTAAGATAGCATGTTCAAAAGCTTCCCATATTTTAGCTTTAGCTGCATGAAATACTACTGCAGCATAATGGTCTGGTTTAAGCACACGAGATATTTCTGTAAACACTCTTGTCAACATACATTGGTAATCAGCTACACTTTTTTCCTGAGAAGGACTAATAATAATCTCTTTTTCTCGATCCGTTGTATGATTCAACCATAATTCGTTAATCTGGTTGACTTCAGCATAAGGTATAAAATCTCCGAAAGGAGGATCTGTAAACACAAAATCAATCGATCCTGTTTTCTCCAACATTTTCTCACTCGAAGAATTGTGGATTATAAGTTCTCCAGTACATTTTTCTAATAAACCATATGCTTCCTCAAATGGAATCGACTTACGCTTCAATCCCAAAAGAATATTTTTTTCGACAGGTAATTTACTAATGTATAAAACACCACTTTGAGCACCCGTTAAAACAAAATCTTTAGCATTTCGTTTTGCAACTACACGAGTCATCAAAGTACAATGCGTCGAATTATAACTGAGCAAAAGAAGCTGTAATGCTTCTCGAACGTTGTTGGGATACCGCTCCGTTAGTTTCCAGAGTTTGAACATAACAGTATAGTTTCTTTTAGTGTAGAACTGATGCAAATGAGTAATGCCTAAATGATAACCAGTTCTATGAAGTTCGCCCCAGCAAATTTCCCTCGGTATATCAGATTCTTCAAACTCTTGTTCTTCCAACATTTTAATAAGAACTCTATCTTCGTCATTCACCTTGCGATCCCAGTTTTTTCCATTTGTTGTGCCATATACCCACACAGGCTCACGCTTTTTCCGGACAATTTCCTTTTTCAACAGTGAATCATAAATATTTTCAAGTGCAGGCTTGAAAGTATCCGTATCATGAGTTTTTCCGCAATGAGGGCAGGTTATTGTCTTTGTGAACTGCACAGGGTTGCGCTTGGTGCCATTTTCAAAATATGACAGTTCTTTATCACATTCAGGACAAATTAACACCCCACTCAAAATAATATGACGCACAACACCTTCATTACCCTTCACATCCTTAGTCTTGTAATATTGTCCCAATTCCATTTCTGCTTGTTGCACAAAATTGTCTACAGCACAACGAAATTCCTTTGCATTTAATCTGTTAGCAAGGGTTTTTGCTGCAAAAGAGCCATACACTCCAATCTTATATATCCAAAAAACTACATTAATCTATTATATAGTATACCATTCCATCGGCAAAAATATCAATAGCATTCAAGGCGAAGTTGTTGCACTTTTTGCCGACGCAGAAAATACTGCTTCTGGATATAGAAAGCCGGACTCCATCGAAAATGAAGTCCGGCAAGATATTATCTATATACGATTTCTTCCAACACAATTTCCTCTGCCCGATTGTGGATACTGTTCATGGCTCGAATCCAGGCCATCTGGTCTGCTGCTTTCAATTCCTCAGTCACGCCCTCAGATACCTTCATCTGCTCAACAATCAGGGACAAACGCTCCTGTGTCTGCTCGTTCAAATCGGCAAGGTAAGTCCAGAGCTGTCCTTCCAGAACCAGATCGTTAAATCTCATAGGGCTATGCTCTTTCAAATACTCCAGGTGCATCCGCCCATATTTTCCGATAGGGCGTTCCTCATTGGGAAGCTTCAGATCCGGAATGTAGTAATCTCCTGCCAGCACATAATCCATTCCATTGATATTCTTTTTGCTTTCCATAAGCTTGACCTCGATTTCAAAATTTTTGTCACATCGAGACTCACTGGTGTAGTAGTGGTGTAGTAGCACTACCTTCAAGCCTGAAAAGCCTTGATATTACAGGGGATTTTAGAGATTTCTGTAAATAATGCCGTGACACACAAAGAGTATCTTTTTCATCGCTCTCGCTCTCCTGCGTTGCTTCTTTTCCACCAGTATAGCAGGAAACCGCTTGCTCGTCGAGAGAAGAATGCAGCCATGCCTGAGATTCTATGGCTTCCAGCAGTTTTGCTTTCTTCCAGCCGAAGCGCAGCACAGCTCGGATGTACCACGCCCGCTCCTCGTTGCTGCTGCCCCACTCTTAAATCGCCACATTCTGCGTCCAGCCGAGGTTCATCGCCAGCCGTGTGATTTCAGGGGATTCTTCATAGGTCGCGTAAAACGCCCGCATACGCAAATTGCGGAGAGAAAAGCCATCAGCCGCAGGATAGGCCGCTCGCAGATGTTCAGAGGCTACAACAGCCGCGCCTTTCTCTGCTTCGCTGCTGACCAGCCGACCAATCTCGCAGTACAAATTCATCTGTGAAAGCTGCTCAGCCATAAGTCTGTCCAGTTCGGAAAATAGGATGCTGTAATCTGTAGGCTTGCGGATATTCATGGGCTTTCTCCTTTCTGGCGTTGTGTGCCTGTTCTGTAAAGTAGAAGCAGCGGAATGGCAATGCCATCCCGCTGCTGTTTCAATTTTAAGGGTTTGTTTCCTCCAGAGGGTTCGGTCGGTATCCGTCCATCAGAGTATCGTTCTCCATGATGAAGGGGTGTGTCGTATCCTGGCCCCATGAGGTATCGTATTTCTCCATCAGGTAGTCGCTCAGCTCCGTGCGGTTCTGAAGTTTCACTAAACGGTACGGCTCCTGGAACGCCACCTTTTCGATGAAGTACATCGTACCGTCCTCCGCTGGCAGCAGCACGCCGACATGACCAATGAAGAGCGTATTGTCCTCATCCGAGAATTTATCATGGAAGACAACAGAGATCATGCTCGCTTTGCTGTCGGCAAACGCGATGCCGCGGGCTGCCCAGTCCTCCTGAAGCACTTTGACCTGCGCTTCGACCTCTGTGCTGTCCGCGGCGTTCACCGGTGCAAACAGCGCACAGAATTTGGAGATGCTGTCACCGCAGAGCGCGTTAGGATCGGCGTCGACTGTCTCTAAATCGGTAAAGAGCGAGTCCTCGCCCTGTACCTCCGGCTGGTCGGCTCCTGCTGTGATGAATTCGCTGAACAGGCCAAATGCTGTAATGCGGCAGTTATAACCGGGAAAGCTGCCGTTTGCCGCTGTCCATTCATCCTGCATTTCGTAGGGATCATACTTGGTGTCGGTCGGCGCGGCGCTCTCGAAGCCATCGGTCAGCCATTCGCTCTTGACGCTGGCGTTAAACTGTTCCACTCGATTCAGTAGAGCAGCAATGCGTGATTCTTCGATTCCCGCATCCGTGAGAAGCTCGGAAAGCTGTTTTCTGGAATCCTCATCGGTCAGGTTGGAATATTCCACCGCCTCCAGCGCAGGCTGCTCTGTAGCCGTTTTTTCCTGCTTGCCGCAGCCGGTAGCCGTGGCAAAGAGTATAAGGGCGCATAGTGCAAGCGCCGCGGCTTGAATTCGTTTTTTCATAAGGTCACCTTTCTGCAAGTCTTGTAGAAGTTCATCTCATTACCCGAGCTGAACACTCAGTATGATAGCACCCAGACAGAAAAAGTCCACAGGAATTTGAAGGAAAGCTGTTTCGCGCTCACACTGCAACGACGCTCGTTACCGGCAACCTCTTCAACCGAATGCCATAATCACGTTCGAGTTCTTCTAAAAAATCATCGATTTTAGGGGCGCCTACTATATTACCTTTATACTTTGCCCTCATGCGCTTGCGAACAGTTTCCTTTTCTTCCTCTGACAATGTATCATAGAAAAAGAAGATGTCTCCTTGAATGCTGAATTCCATTAACGTAAGGTGGAGCCACTAAAGCAGGGGAGGAGCAGCTTTGTCATACTCTCATAGAAAGCGATGGTTTTGGGCTTATGCTTACCATCACGGACTTGAAGAGGAAACCAGACATCATTGACGAAGGAAACAAAATCGTCGTGGCGTTTTTCTGCCGGTATCTGATATGCCTTGCCTGCTGATTCTGCTTCGAGCTTTTTATGATACTCGTTCATAAGCTCCTGTTCCCAAATATCAGCAGCACGTTCAGCAGCTTTTTTTGCCTTGGCTGTGCTTGTATCGGGTGGGATGGGCCATGTAGTGTATTTTCGGATTTGCTTTCCGTTGCAGTCTCGGCCTAAACAAACTGTGAAGCGATAGGAAACGATTTTACCATTCTTTGTGTTTGCCCTGATATGAGCCATGAAGATACACCCTTTCTCTTAGGGATATCTCAGGTTTTCAGACGGCTGTGCGCTTTTTTGTGCGCTTTTTCGGATTTTCAGAGGTGTGATCTTTACACTGAAAAACAAAGAAAGCCTTGAAACCATTGGCTTAACAGTGATAAGGAAGTAATTCTAATTTTTACTGTTGGCTGACAGATTCGGGTGTGCAGGGCAACCGTATGGCTGCAAAAGCTGTCTGTTTCCAACAGAAACAGACAGCTTTTAATTTGCGTTGAAAGCATCTCGCTGTTTTCTCTCGAGCGGGGCGGTCTTCCCACGGACCGCCCCGCGAAGCCGTTACGGCTCGATGATGTTGAAGGGATTGGTCCCGGTGATCGGGAACTGGTTCATATTCTCCATCATCAGCGTCAGCAGTTCTGCGCTGCCCTCGACCTTGACGGCCTTTGCAACCGTTTCCTGATTGTTGGTCAGGATCGCAAACAGCGCATTCTTCGGGCAGGTAATAGACACGTCCGCATCATCAGACAATGTATCCGCATAGACCAGCAGCACACCATTCTTCACGCGGAGCATGTGCTGTTCGCCCACGTCAGGCAGGATCACGTTCATGGTGAAGTCGCGGTCAGCCAGCGCCTGCTTGTCCATGACAATGGCCATATAGTCAAACAGCATGGGCGCGGAGAGGGCCTTGACCATGTCGCCGGTAGATTTGGTGGAAGCGGTGAAATTGGCGTTTCCATGGCGCAGCTCCTGCGCGGCGGTCAGATATTCATTGCGCCACGGGCCGGACTCCGCCTGATACCCCAGCTGCTCCAGTGCATCGGCGCACAGAAGCCGCGCGTCGGTGTTCGTCGGGTCGGCAAAGACGATGGTGTTTGTGACCTCGGCGACCCACTGATATTCACCCTTGTCAAAATCCGCCTTTGCCATTTGCAGGACCTTGTCAACATCCCCCAGGTACTCCACCCATTTTTTTGCGCTGTCGCTTGGCGTGAGGGGGTTCAGGTTGACAGGGTTGCTGTCATACCATCCCATGAACTTCTGGTAGACCGCCTTGGCGTTGTGGGCGACCGTCCCGTAGTACTGGCGGGTGTACCAGATTTTATTGAGCGCCTCCGGCAGCTCGATCATGTTGGAGATCTCGTCGCTGGTGTAGCCCTGATTGATATAGGTCAGAGTCTGGTCGTTGATGAACTTATACACGGCAGCCGTGTTGACCATGTAGTCGTTCACCACGTTGTTTCCCCAGTGCGGCCAGTTGTGGGACTGGAAGGTGACCTCCGCTTCCTTGCCGTAAAGGGAAATGGCCTCGGTGATATAGCTTGCCCATGCCGCGCCGTCGCGCACCTCCGCGCCGCGCAGCGTGTAGAGGTTGTGGAGCGTGCCGGTGCAGTTTTCCGCCATCCACAGCGCCTTGTACTGGGGCAGCCACGTGTTCATTTCGGCGGGCGCTTCCGTACCCGGCGTGAGCTGGAACTCCAGCTCCACACCGTCGATCGTCAGCTTTTCGCCGGACTGCATGATTTCATAGCTGGGCGTCATGAACGAGACCGTTCCGGTGGACTGTCCCATGCCGATGCCCTGCGCCAGCTTGCCGGTCACGCCGGGGGTCAGAAGGACGCCATACTGATAATTGCTGCGGCGGCCCATACCCTTACCGGCGTAGACATTTTCCTTCACAGAGTGCTCCGTGAAGCCCACAGGCGTGATCACGGGGATCTTGCCGCTGGCGAGCTGATCTTCAATAGAAAGTGTCTCGTCTGCCTTATCCTCTTTCGCCATTACGCCGGCGATGCCGCCAAAATGGTCGGCGTGGGAATGAGAGATGATGACGGCCTTGACCGGGAATTTACCAAGATTCTTTTCGATCAGCTGCATGGCAGCCTGACTGCACTCCACGCTCATCAGCGTGTCAAAGACGATCCAGCCGGTATCACCCTTGACAACAGTGAGATTTGCCATGTCATAGCCGCGGACCTGATAGATGCCATCTGTCACTTCAAAAAGACCATAGGCATGGTTGTTCTTCGTGTTCTCCCAGAGACTGGGATTCACACTGTCAGGCGCTTTTTCATAATCGTCCAGGAACGCATAGGCTTCCTGACTCCAGAGGATCGTCCCATCCTCGTCCTTCAGTTCCAGTGTTTCCGGCGCGTCGACCAGTCCGCGGGTGGCGAATTCATATTCCTGCTTATCATCGAAGTCAAGTTCATCGTAGACGGCGGCATTTGCCTTTGCCGTAAAGTCTGTGGCGGGCTTGACCTCGGCGGTCAGACCCAGGTCTGTCTTTTCCGCGCCCGGCTCTTTGCGCCCATCCTGCGCACAGCCGACGCAGGACAGCAGCAGTACCGATACAAGAAGCATTGCTGCAATGCGTTTCATAGCCATTCCTTCTCCATTTCCTTATTGTTCGCGGATAACAGGTGGCTGCCAGCTATCCAGTGCTGTCATATCCGGTACATAGATCCGCATGAACAGATGAAATTCCCCGTCGGAAACAGGCAGCCAGTTAGAGGTGTCTTCCGGTGCATCCTTGGACAGGATAATATCCAATGTGCCGTCCGCATTCAGCTTGAAGTCGGAGCGGTCGTTGATGCAGTAGCGGTCGATGGAATTGTCAATGAGGAAATCATCCTCTCCGTAGGCGGTCACGGACCAGAAGCCGCCCTCCAGCGTGGGAGGAAGGGTTTCAAAGTGGATCGTATACTTCTTTTCTCCGGTCAGCGCTGCGCCGGTCTCATCCACCGTTGTCTTGGGATAGATCGCCACATCCACGGTGTTGGCGCCAAGCCCCACCAGCGCTACCATCGCGCGGTAGGTATATTCCGTGCCGAAGTCGCCGATGGGCTTGCCGTAATAGACCCACTGACCGAGTTTCTGCGCATACTTCGCGCCGTCGGCGGCCAGCGTGGCGCGAAGCCCCTGAAGCATCTGCGTCCAGCGCTCGGCAGCTCCTTCGCCCAGGAGAGCGGCGTCGAAGGTCTTACCCGCGCCCACGTTGATGGCGGAGAGTTTTTTCAGCAGTTCCTCATCCGCATCGGCGGGCGGGTTGACCTGCATCAGAGCGTTCGCCGTATTGAAAAACTCTGCTGGCGTCATGGAAAGCACCTTGTTCACGGGAACAAAGTCATTTTCCTCTTTATAAGCTCCCTGCGGTGCGGTATACTCGCCTCCCTGTACATAAGCCGAAAGAGGCAGGAGCTGCATCTGCTCCTGAATGGCATAGACATTGGGCAGATCCTCGTTCCCGGACAGCACCGTGCGGGTGATCGACCACACCGTTGCGGTGGGCACGTCCACGCGCGTCACACCGTCGGGCAGCTCGCCCTCCCAGCCGGGAAGCGCAATGGCATAAGCACCCGCCTTGTCCAGCACGGCGGCGGTGTTCGTCCACGCATCCAGAAGCTGCACATTGCAGAAGCGATCCGTTTCCGGCAGGACGTAGACCATAGGCTCTGTGCTGATGTCAAGCCATGCCTGCGAATAGACGGTATCGACGTTCGGCGTCACGACGGTGCGGAAAGAGGCGTCCGCCAGCTTTTTTACATGGTTGAACTGATTGATGGGCGCACGGCCAGTCATGGTTCCGTCCGTATTGGTCGATAATGTTTTGGTTGCGTCGGTCAGCACCAGCGGGAACGCATAGATGTATGCCTCGCTGACCGTTTCCCACACGGTTTCAGTATCCAATGTATCCGGCTGCGTTTTTTCGGCAGAGCAGGCGGAAAGAAGCCCGCAGGAAAGCAGCGTAAGCAGCGATAGTAGAATTGCAAGTATCTTTTTCATGTTGTCCTCCTATGATTCTTTTCTGCTTTGGTCATCTTCACGGAACGGTTTGTGCGTATGGATTAACGATGAAGTCGTTTGTGATTTTCTCTTTATGGTAAACTATCGATTATTCCGCCCCTTTCTTTCCGCAAGCCTTGAAAGCTCTTTTTTGACCGCTTCGATTTGTGGGTCAAACAGCGCTCGCTCGGCAAAGATCATATAATTGTTGATGGCAAGGATCGACAGATGAACGAACGGCGCAACCTCTTCGTCGGTGCAGCCGAGGATCTCCGCAATCCTGCCCGTGTAATAAGGGTATCTTGCCGCAAGCCGCACAAGGGAAGGCTTTACCTTTTCTCCGTATTCGCGCGACACACATACGCTGACCAGAAAGCGCATGGTAGGCGACATTTTATCCGCCAGCGCACCGAGATGATCCATCATGCTTTTGATGTCACTAATATCTTCAAGCACGATGGCAAACGCACCTTTTTCAATTCGACTGATCGCTTCCTCTGCGCAGGCAAGAACGATTTCCTCTTTGGTGGAGAAGTAATAGTAGATGCCGCCGTTTTGCAGCTTTGCCGCCTTACAGAGGTCCTTTGTCGTGGCAACGGTCAGCCCCTTTTCGACAAAGCAGTCAAGGCAGGCGGCTACAAGCTCCTGCCTCTTTTCGGCTTTCTTTTCTTCCCTCAAAACATAATCCCCCATTTCTGTGCATTATCCAATGTTTCTTATAATAGCATATCAGACCCCACAAAATAAATCAAGTGCTTGCTTGAATAAGAATTATAAATTTTTAGGATCACAATGCCTGATCAAACATCACAACAGCCTCACTGGGCGGCTTTGCCTCCGGTAAGCTCTGTATGTGCCGAGTCGCCGTCCTTGCAAAGATATTGGACTTTATCGTGTCCCACTCCGCCAGCCAGACGATCTCCGCTGTGCCGGCTGCAAAGTCAAATCTGATCTCTCCCCATTCGCCGTCGTTGTCTACCTGATATAGGTAGACAGCGGCGGCTATTTTTTGTTCCTTTTGCGGCATTCGGTCTGCTTCAGCGTCACGGTATGGACAAGCCTGCTTTCAGGCAGCTTCAGGCGCAGCTTGTCAAGCGTCCGCCGGTAGAATCGCTCCGCGCCACTGGCGGTTGTACCCTCGAAATCCACCGCCAAGTCCTCAAAGGTAGACTGCGTGGACAAAGGGCTGACGCGTCCACAGGTCATGCAGAGGCTTTCACCGCCGACAGTTGCTCTGATCTGCTGGTTTTCCTTCTTGACATGAACAATGCTCCCTTCGTGATTGACAGTGTTTTTATTTCACTGTCTCTCATAAAGGGAGCATATCAAATCAGAAACGGGGGTAATTTTGTGGTTTTTTGACAGGCTGAGGAAGGCTCCGGCGCTTTTGGCACCGGAGCCTTCCTTGAGTCTTACTTTGCAAGTACAACGGAAATTTTGATCTCCTTTTCCGCCTCGCTCAGGTCGAACGCACCGCCGTCTGCGACGCTGACACGCAGCTCATACAGTGTGCCGTCGGCCAGGGTATCCACGCCAGTCCCGGCTTCATCCGTGATCGTCCACAGCTCTTTGCTGACCTCCGCCAGCTTTCCGTCTGCACCGTAGGCATAGAGCTTCAAATCAGCGGCGCTTCCGGAAAGATTGTTCATCCGGAACGAGACCGTCGTGTTGGGATGAACATTTTCGACCGTCACAGTATTGCGCCAGCTCGCGACCGTACCTTCGCCGCCGGCCTGCTCAAACTGTTCCTGTGTCAGTACGTTCCGCGCGGCCTTATCGAGATTGACCTTGCGGTAGGGCATTTCGGGAAGATACACAAAGCGGTCCTGCAAGCACAGCAGCTCCAGATAGCCCGTCGGGCAGTAGAGCGCGTTGCCGCTGTTGCCGGCATACATACCGATAGCCATGTTATTGTAGCCATATTTGTTGGAGACGTCCATGGTGAATACCGTCTCGCCGGTGGCAAAGTCCAGAATGATGTACTGCCATATGCCGCTTTCCAGATCCTGCACATAGCCGTAGATATAGCCCGTCGCGGTGGAGAGCTTGAGAATCGATGTATCGCTCAGGTCATTTCGAGACCAGATGCTCTTCATCTCATAGCCGCTATCGGTTTTCACGGTGTCCACGCGCTCGACGCCGGGCGCGATCATGCAGTTGCCCTTCGTCAGCCAGTTCATGTCATAGATGTTGGCGTAGCTCTGGATGGAGGAATCGTTGTCGGGATCGGCAAGGCCTGCGCTGCCTGCGCCGAACCAGTTGCACACGATGGTGCTGACGGTGCCCTCACTGTCATCATAGACGATGGCAGAGTTTTCAACCGCCACCTGATAGCCCTCGGGCAGATCGTCCAGCACCGGCAGACTTGCAACGATCTTACCGGTCTTCATATCGAGCGCCAGCAGCTTGACGGGGTCTGCGTTGTCGGTGAACATCACAAGATCCGGCGTCAGCGACGGGGAGCAGCCGCCGCCCCAGGCAAGACCGCCGCCGGTGGTCTTGTCGTTTTCGCCGCTGACCTTCGCACCGACACTCTCATACGGCGTGCACCACACAACGTCTACGCCTTCTTCTGCGCGCAGAAGATAGCAGTTCTGGTTTGTCAGGATGACCGCGCCGTCCTTGGAGGCGGCAATCCCGTTTTCCGCGCCCTCGCCGAGCGCCAGCCCGTAGACGAAGACGGCCTTCGAAAGGTCGGTCTGCTCTCCGTTCAGGATTGCCTCGATCGCCGAGTGGGCGATGTAGCCGAGCACGCCCTGCTGCTCACGCTCGGGATAGATGCGGAAGCCGCCGGTGGCAAACCAGAGGTTGCCGTCGTAGTCAAAGACCACGGAAAGAAGATTCTGCGTCAGCTCCTTGCCGAGCGCAGCTTCGGCTGCCGCCTTGATGTCAATGTCCAGTACCTTTTCAAACTCCGGCAGGACGTTTCCTGCTTCATCGGTTGCCCGCAGCATCAGCACATGGTTGTTGCTGGTGGGGCAGACGATGCGGTTTTCCGAGTCAAGGAACGTGTAGGAGCTCTGGATGACATAACCACCGCCGTCGTGCTGCTTCGGAGAGAAATAGCCAAGAGTCTTCGTCTCTTCGGCATTCAGATCGCGGATGGCGATGCCGCCGAGCAGCGGAACGACTGCGTGGCCGTAGCTGTCAAAGTAAATGGCAGGCGAAGCGTTCGCGTTGGTTTTTTCATAGGAAACATTGATCTCCGGATAGATGCCAAGCGGCAGGACTTCATCCGTAGAGTCGGTATTGTAGCCGTCGTGGTGAATGTTGGCGTCGCTCTTTGCCATATAGGGGTTTTCATCGACACGCTTGGCGTTCATGGCCTTTACCGGCAGGGCGGCGCTTGCCGCGGAGTCTGTATCCGATGCAAGCATGTCGGAAGACTGCTTCGCACCGCAGGCCGCCAATGTCAGGCACAACACACCGGCCAGCAGAAGGGTTGGTACAGAACATTGTAACTTTTTCTTTTTCATTGATATCCTCCATTTTTGTGCTTGTTGTCTTGGTTTGGTTCGATGCCCGTCTATTCAATCCAGGCATTCAGTCCTCGCTGGAATGCTTCCTCGGAAACCGGCTCCAGCAGGAAATAGTCTGCCCGCAGCCGGAAGGCGTGAAGGGAGAAATCCAAGTCGCTGCACCAGATCATCCGGCACGCGGGGCATAAGGAGCGAAGATGTTCCGCTGCATTCAGTCCTGCCACTCCGGAAAGTGCAATGACGGCATTGGTTGGAGCATCTTTCTGCGCCGTTTCAAAAAAGCGTTCCTGGTCGTCATATTGCATGACCTGCGGAAACAGCCCCTTCGCTTCACAAAACCGGGCAATTTGCTCGGCGTAGCGCTGCCGCTCTGCTTCCTGTTCTGCCAGCACGGCAATACGATACACAGATTTCCCTCCTTCCTTCATCCGATTTGGCATTTTGCTTGCGCTCAGTATAAAAAGGCCACTCGGTTTTTTCAAGCGCCGTAGCACGAAAGGGGCGATTTTGGCACGAATTCCGACAGCGGTTCTTTGTCATCCTCGACACGCTGTGATATAATTATCTTGGAATTCAAGGACAAGGAGAGAACCCTGCATGAGAATTGCGATTGTGGATGATCTTGCTGCGGAACGTGCACTGCTGAAAGACCGGCTGGAGCAGCAGCTTCACCGGAGAAATGTGCAGGCGGATATTCTGGAATACGAAAGCGGCGAGACATTTCTGGAAGCGGCAAGGAAAGCGCCCTTTACTGCCGCATTTCTGGATATTTATATGGATGGCATGACCGGCATGGAGGCGGCAAGGACGCTGCGGAAAACCGACACGGACTGCCTGCTGGTTTTTACCACGACCTCGACCGACCATGCGCTGGAGGGCTTTCAGGTACGGGCGCTGCACTATCTGGTCAAGCCCTTTACCGAAGCGGACATCGACGCGCTGACGGACGAGCTGCTTGCCCGCGTACCGCAGCCGGATAAATATATGGAACTAAAGGTGGAGGGAAGCGAGATCCATCTGCGCTATCAGGACATCGTCTACGCAGAACACTTCGCCCACTTGATCTACGTCCATACGACGGTTCAAAAGACGCTTGCCACACGCCAACCCTTCAAGACGTTCATCGCACCACTAAAGGATGACACACGCTTTTTTGTGTGCGGGCGCGGCGTGATCGTGAATCTGGAACACGCGAAGGATCTGGAAGGCGCCGCCTTCCGCATGGCGGACGGAAGCCGCGTGTTTGTCAGTCAGGACCTTCTGAAAAGCGCTCGGCAGGCGCTTATGGAGTTCTTGCTTCAAAGGGGGCGGATGGCATAATGGAGCTGCTGCGTCCAATTCTGGAGCTCGGCGTGGTGATTCCCGGCATGCTGCTTGCCTACTTCCCGGCAAAATCCAGCTTAAAGCAGCCGCTGTCAAAGCTTGTTTTGTGGCTTGCCCCACTGCTTGCGCTGCTTTGCGCCGCCGGAGGCGTGGTGTGCTATGCGCACCGCGTGCCGACTGCGCCGATGCTTGCAGGCCTAACCTTGCTTGCAGTCGTGATCTACATAAAAACGCTCCGGATCTCGCTTTGGAAATCCGGAACGATTGCGTTGTCCGTCTGTGCGGTATTTGCCTGTATCAACAGCCTTTCAAGAGCGATCAACGCCGCTATGCTGGTTGGTTTGCCGCAGGCGCAGGCTGCGCCGTGGTTCTGTCTGCGATCTGCGATTTGCTATCATGCGATCTGCTGGCTGTTTGCCGCCATCGCCTATTATCCTGCGACGCACAGCGTGCGGAGAATGGTCGAGGATGAAAATTTTGCGCAGACATGGTATGTGTTCTGGGTGCTGCCGCTGGTGTTCATTGCGCTGAATCTGTTTATGATCCCCAAGTATGCGGACACGCTCTATACCGGGCGTGTTTTGCAGGGGTATTTTGTGATCAGCATCGCACTTTTGTTTTTGATGCTTTTCTTCAACGCAATCTTCCTTCTGATGGCGATCAGCATCAACCGGAATGTGAGATTGCAGCAGGAGAACCAGCTGCTTTCCATGCAGCAGCAGCGCTACGAAAGCCTGAAAGCTGCCATTGAGGAAGCCCGGCAGGCGCGGCACGATCTGCGCCACCAGCTATGCCAGCTCGCTGCCCTTGCAGAAGAAGAGAATCTTGAAAAGATCAAAGCCTATCTCTCCGGTGCGGTTTCCAGAATTCCAAGTCTTGAAATGCATTTCTGCGAAAACCGGGCGGCAGACAGCGTGGTCGGGTATTACTGCGCGCTTGCCAAACGGGAGAATATCCCGTATTCCGTGCAGATTGATCTGCCGGAATGTCTTCCTGTAGACGAAATCAATCTGTGTCTGGTTCTCTCAAATCTGCTGGAAAATGCACTGGAAGCCAGCCTGTGCACTGCGCCTGCCCGACGCAGGATCAAACTGACAGCCTATCTGCATGGCAACAGTCTGGCACTGATTCAGGTTGAAAACACCTATGACGGAGTCATCCGCGAAAAAGGTGGTGTCTTTCAGTCCTCCAAGCGAAAAGGAGACGGCGTCGGACTTCAGTCCGTCCGTCACATCGCAGAAAAATCCGGCGGGGTGAGTACGGTTACCTATCAGGACGGCGTATTCTGCGCAAAGGTCATGCTTCGGGGATAATTATGCCCGGCCTTTCCAAAACGGCACGACCACAGATTTCAGCAGTCTCGCTTCCGGCAATCCCTGTATGTACTGGATCGCCGTTTTTGCAAAGATATTACATGGGAGCAATTCAAAGAGGCTGTAGCCTGGTGTAATGGGTGAAAACTGCACTTGAAACGGTTTGTGCATTCTGACATATTGGGACCGCATTTTTTGTACAAGGAGTCGATGACCATGGAGTACAGGGGCCTTTATGTTTCTGCAACGCCAGATTGTGAGCCTAATGAAGGCGGATACTATTGTCAGGTATATGCCGACGAGGATTATGGCGACCAGATCGACGACTTTTGTATCCATCCAGATGAGCTTGAAGAGAATGATGATATTAAGCACTGGGGCAAGGTCAATATCGACGGCAGCTACCGATACTATGTTGAGAATGGTGTCATCTCTCCAGAAAACAGCGATATTTAACCACAAGTTGAATGACAAACCGAAAGAGTTGTGGTATAGTACAGTCAGAAACCAAGAACAAATCTCTACAGAAAGGACGCAGAACCATGAAGCCTATTTCTTCCGCTATCTTCTATATGAGCGAATGGCAGGCTATCTTCCAGTGCGAGGAATATAGCTTTTGCGAAGCACGCCCATATCAAGATAAGCAGAAGAATAT
>OWJF01000836.1_pt1 | contig 14889 bp, 16 predicted proteins | sample 1732941 | NCBI WGS metagenome assembly OWJF01 (sample SAMN05065770, study PRJEB22554) | human gut metagenome | biome: ENVO:2100002; feature: ENVO:00000062; material: ENVO:00002003 | host: Homo sapiens | place: USA
CTAAAACCTTGCCAATTTCGTGCAGATTTTTTTTATGGATTTTGAACACCCTACCCCTTTGGGTCGGTGTAATGAATGAGAACTTGTCCATAGAAACAGACTTCTTTTTTTTCCGAGGTCACATATTTTTTGACAATATCCACCTTCCACCATATTTTTCAATACAGTTTTGGTGGTTGACAACGTTGCAAATGCACCATAATCTGACAGAATATTCACAATCTTCCTTTCTGTTAGAATTTCATGGCCAAATAATTGAATCGCCTTCTTTATGGCATCGTATAATGTTGTCATATTTTATTGTGCTTAGTAATATGTAAAAAATTACTTACATATTTGCAATTAGAGAAATTACGTTCATCAGGAACCAACTGTCAAAGCCTTGAAAGGTAAGACGTTTCATGTTGGCTCCATCTCTGTGAACTTCAACACCATCGCTATAGGGTGTAACACCTATCATTTTAGAATAAGGAACCTTTTGTGCAGATGTCGTGCTTTGAAAGATGAGGTTTTTATTGGTGATATAAAGTGTACCTATACCTTTGCAATCCATAAACGTATGTTCTATGGGTTTAATCTTAGTGCCCCCCGTATGATAGGTAACTCCTTTTGCTACTCGGAATGACCAGCCGCTTCTTCGTCCACCATATTCTTTTACGGTTTTCTCCTGATACATTGAAACACCATTATAGGTCCATAATATTTCTTCTCCTTTGCCTAACATAATTGGAGCAGGCATATTGTTCGAAGGTAATATGCCGTTTTGGAGTTTTTGTAAAATACTCATCTGACCTAACTTACTTAATTCGCTGTTCTGATATTGAGTTGGAAGGTTGTTGATAGGCAACTGTAGATAGTTCACATAGTCATCAATCTTTTGCTGATTGGAACTTGAAATGGAACCATTTTTTGTAAAATTTGTAGCAGCCTTATTGAGTACATAGAGATAAGCATCCTCAATGTCTGATTGTATCATTGGGAGTTTTCCTAACACTTTCTCACATCGTTGATGAGCAATAGGCAACGTCAAATGTCCTGTAAAATACTCAACCATAAAACCTCGCATGAGTTTTTTTGTAAACTCACTCACTGCGCCATTCTTGTTCACTTTACTATAACTTATACCTATAGCTATCAAAAACTCATCCATCAATCTCATTGAAGAAGGAGCGTATGGACGATGAATACTTGCAGTATAGCGTCTGATTTCTGCATTTGCTATATTACATACATCATCATCAGAAAGGTAGGATGTTACCTTTAGACGTTGTTTGGACTGCTGAACCCCAACTGCTGTTGTGCGCATCGTAAAATACGCACTAACCACAGCAGCAAAGTCATTCACACCTTGATTATGCTTTTCTTTACATTCTTTATGTGAATGCGAGAACCATCCAGCGTCTTTACCGCAATACTTACAAGTACCCATAGTCTATTACTTTTTTTTCAGAATGTCCGACAATGTTTTTGTTTTGTCGCATTTATCCTGCTTGGTTATTTTTTGTGGATGAAGATTTTTATAGAAACGATCCTCTTCCTCTTTTAATTCTTTGAGTTTCTTATATACTTTCTTCAATTTCTGGTCCACTCTTTCTTGATCCTTTTGTGTATATAATAGATTTATTCTAGCACTTTCATCAAGTGTTGATTCAGAACCATAGCTTTCTATTTTTTGTTTAAGTATAAAGCTTTCGTTTAAAAGTTTTTCGCGTTCCTTATTAAATAAGTCACGCTGGTAACGACACATCGCATAGAAATCATGTTCTAAGTTAGAATCATCATATATACAAGCAACAGAGATATCATCTTTGCTAGCAATTTTACTGATTTTCGGAAGAGAACGTTTTAGCACATTGCAAGCTTCTTCATTACCAGATTTAGCTATCTGTTTGAAAAGATTTGCATAGAAGTTATAAAGCAGTTCTCCATCACCATACGAATCATCTAATCCATCCGACCCTAAGAACATTGCAGTAGGGTAGAAGCCATCTCCTTGATAGCAATATCTAAACTCTTCTATAGCATTTGAGTCACATATTGAGGTAGTTTTGTTCAAGAAGCATCTGCTATCCCAGGGAATAGGTTGGTCACAATGTAGCTTATCGTTTATTATACTCATTTTGACAAGTTTCCCATCCCCAATCTGAAAGGCGAACCAATAGCTTGAAGTTTGAACGTATGTTATTAGCGTACATCCGTATGTTTTTTCGAATGTCGCTTCAGGATCACTACGCTTTTTCAAAAACTCTTCTCTATATTTTTCTTCCACATGAGATAATTCCCATTCTGTCAAGTCATTCTCAATAGCATGTTTAGCTATAGCCACATTCCATTGACTGATTATTGATGAAAATAACCACATCAACATCTTATGAGCTTTAGAATTTACTTGTTGGTCAGTAGAAGTCTCTTTTATATATTGAGTAAATGGTTGTTCCTTAAAGATGCATTCTTTTTGTTCTGCAATAGTCTCTACAAATGAACGGACAGATTCTTTTGTGATATCAACAAGGAGATGAGAGCCATGGTCGCTTCTGAAATAGCGTTCTCCCCCATGACCATCAGAGGCGATTGCCATGGAGAGCTTGTCAGAACTTTCCGCATAGGCATAGTCCTGACAAGGTTTTCCTGAGAGAATATGGCTCTCTCCCCTACAGCAAGAATAAATACTGTTCATCTATTCATGATATTATATTTGAATTTAATCCCATTCATCATAGTTGTCGGTACCAGCAGGTGCTGGAGTCACTGCGGTTTCTGCACCAGCAACATCAGCTGCAGCTTCGTTAACCTTATCAATAACTTGCTCCTGCTTGGTTGCGTCTGTTGCAGAGGTGCTCTTGCTTCCAATTTGTGATGAGGTGATAGCAATGATGCGTATCATCTTCTTTAATGCATCAATGTTGTGAACTGTAATAACAGCTTCAGAAGAACCAGTGAACTGCTTCAATACATCCTTGTCTGCATCATCACCAATGGCAATAGCAATTTTAATGGCACTCTTGTACCAACTGTTGCCTTGAAGAACTTTCAAGCCTCCTTCGAAATTATCAGTTGGACCACCATCTGAAAGCAGAATAATTGCGGGAGCAAAGTAGCCACTTCCACTTGAAGTTGGCATGAAACCACCTGAACGCGAAAGCTTTTTATTTAACTCCTCACAAGCTTCACCGAGGGAGGTTAAGCCATCAGCTTCAACTTTTTGCCAAATAAAATCTTTCGCTTCTTTAGGCTCGTCATAAAGCCAACGAGTTCCAGTAGAGAACTCCAATGCTGCTACATTGATTTCCGCATCAGGATTCTCATCAGATATTTCACCAATCATTGGCAAAACGTTTTCAATAGCATCATTAACACTACCAATCTTTGAACCTACCATACTACCTGAGGTATCGATTACAAAGAAAAGAATCATTTTTCTTCTTGGAATGCTTTCATTATCTAAAAGTCCCATAGTTGTAAATATTAAAATGTTATACAATAATCTGTTAAATAATCACACCTTTTATGGCACCAGTCAAATTGACTTTCAGTCCTGCTTTTACTGGCATAGACATGTTGGGTTCAACCGACCTTATCTTTCCAGAAGGAGTTTCTACAACCCAATTATTGGTTGTAATATTTCTCAACTGTATAGGATAACGGTCTCCAGGCACATTTATTACTTGAATATCTGGTTTATTGTCCATATCCACGTAAACTTTCGTGTTTGGTGTTAAAAGCACCTTACGGTCGTTAATCTGTAATGTACCAGCTATATGGAACGATTTACCACAACACATGCACTTGGGTGTATTAGCATCTGCTACAAACGTTTCGTCTTTACATTCCGAACAAACAACGAGCATATCTCGTAATTGCTGGATAACATTCTGCCATTGTCTTTCAAGTTTTCGTTTGTTGGGATCGCTAAGACATTCCAAACTGAATTCCTGAGTGAATGTATCCCTCAATATTGCGGGAAAAGCATTCCAACGACGTAAGACATTATTATGTACACCACGAACAGGTCTGTTGTTGGCGTTGACCTTATCATATATAAAGATAGGTTCGCTTCCATAGAAAAGTTTTTCGTACTTTTCTGTCATACATGGACAAGCCAGCACGCGAGCACCTTCAAGTGGATGATTCGCATAAAACAACAAGAACAGAACTACTGAAAGAGAATATCTGTCGGTTTGTTTGCTAGGCATTGCTTTACCAGTAACCACTTCAGGAGCCATATATCTGGCTTTGCCGAGAATACCTGAACTTACGCCTTCTGGCGCAACATTGTCGTTGTCGCAGATAAGCACATCACCTGTGTCAGGGTGAATAAAGAAGTTACCATCATTCAAATCCTGATAGCTCAATCCTGAAAGGTGTAGGGCTTTAAATCCCTCACAAATCTTCATCGCAGCATTGACCATCGCTTCAAAGCTTTTGAATTTTGCACGAGCAAGAAGGTATTGCCCGAATTCATAATAGCCTTGTGGACGAAGTTTCATAATATAACCATAGGTACCTTTTTGTTTCGTTGTTAAGAATTCTGGCCATAGGAACGCCTCGGATGGAGCTCCCTTAGTTACATTCTCTTCCAAATTGCGGTAGAACCAGTCTCCCATATTGTTGAAATACCATTTCAAGGCCATATTCTGCCCATTAACTTCAACAAGGTAAACAATTCCTTGTCCTCCACGACCAAGTTCTTTTACAATCTTAGCTTGTGTACCATTAGTTAAACTAACGCTTTCGCCTATTTTTAATTCTATCATATCATTCGTCTTTTATTAAGTAGGTGTTAGAAACCACCACCAGATAAATCTACATTTTTAGCAGCTTGCAGTGTGTTAGAACTACCACAGTTTGGACATGTAACAACTTCTTGTCCATGATAGCAAACTACTTTACCGCATTTACTGCAAATATAGAAATTTTTTGATCCACAATAAGGGCAACCATTGAAGTTTTCATCTAAAATAACGGCACCTCGAACATGGGTATGGTCGTAACCTTCTCTCTTTGCTTGTTCCTTTTTAATTTTAAAGGTCCAAGCGAAAGCGTAACAGCCTTCACGAGGATCAACAGTGATGCCGAAAGGCTCCTTTGTATTCTCACACATTGCCATTATGGCGAATGCATTTTTACTTAGCTTTGACAAATCGTTATACGTTTTTTGTTTTCATGAATGTTGCTGGAGTAGTTCTTCACTATTCTCAGCTTGAAGTAAAGGCAACAGGGTGAGTGTTTCTTCGAAAAGAAAACCCCCACCTGTTAATGCTGCTGTATATGGACTATTTTTCTTACGCATTATTATAATTGATACTTTCTGACAGATAACTTATGTAGCCAATCTTATATACAAAGGTAAAAAAATACATTGATAAGTTGTGGAAAAGTATTAAAGAATGATAGATTTCGATGGAAAATCGCCATATCTTGGATGTTTTGCATCTTACCTTATTTGGAGCTAATGCTTCGGGTAGAAGCAATGTGATTAAAGCAATCAGAGCTTGTGTGAATACGGTTCGTTCATCACATAATTATAATGTTGACACCTGATTTGTCATCTCACCTTTCAAGGGTCAGCGGATTTTTCCGGTTGGTAGGATGGAAAAACGCTTGCTCATATCAGGCTTATTGAGTAGCTATTCTAAACATGAAGAACTTTCAATGGATCTGTCCTCAAAAAGTCTATTGATTAACTCGACCAAGTTAATTGATAGACTCGAAAAGAGTATATTGAATACAGATTTCTTCCTTTATCCTTACACAAAGTTCAGAATACATTTGAGTCTGTCCTATACCTTGTTGAGCACCTGGATTATGTTATTGATTCATGTGTAAATACGCCATCAGTGCAATCTGTATCAGCAGAATGGTAGGAATGCCGTATTTGAATTTCTTGTGCATCGTCTTATGGTGCCAGACTTTCATTCCCATCCATGCCCCGATGCTTCCTCCAAGTACAGCCAGCAGCAAAAGCGTGGCTTCCGAAATGCGCCACTTGGCTTTCTTAGCCTTGTATTTGTCAATGCCGTACACGATGAATGCAACTGCATTGATGGCAAGGAGATAGTAGGCAAGATAACTGTGGAATGTGTTCATATCCTTCAACTTCTTTATTTATCACTTTAAAATCCCAACTCCACATCCTTGCCGAATGGTGCGAGCGAAAGACCAGCCATCTTGAAATGCTGTTTACCCCAAGGAATGCCGATGATGGTGATACATAATAGAAAGCCGAAGAACAGATGCATGAGGCAAGCCCACAAACCTCCGAAAATCAGCCAGAGTAAATTCAGCGGAATGCGAATGCAACCTGTTGGACTATTCGATTCTCTTACTGTAGAGCCAAAAGGCCATAGGCAGAGTAGGCCAATCTTGAATGTTTGTATCGCAAAGGGAATGCCGATAATGGTACATGCAAGAGCCAGACTTCCAGTGAAATAACCGATGGCAGCTTCGAGACCTCCGAAGAGCCACCAAAGTAAGTTTCCTATTATGCGCATAAGATTATTCTTTTATTTCTTTGTTAATATCTTGCCATTCCTGAAGCTCTTCCAAATAATTGGTCTTTACCAGTACACTCTGGAAACCAAAACGCATACCTGCCTCGGCATTCTCTATGCGGTCATCAAAATAGAGCGTGGTGGCTGGATTCAATCCAGTCTGTTGCGTCATCTCTTCATAGATTTCGACGGATGGCTTCTCTTTCCGCATGGCGTATGAGAGGAAAACTTCATCAAACAGTTCGTCCGTGGAATATCCCAACTGCTTCATCAGACTGACCGATTTTTGCCAAAGCGTGTCGTTGATGTTGCTGAGCAGATAGATCTTGTATCGCTTCCGTAGTTTGACCAATGCCTTCAGTCTTTCCACGGGCAGATTGCCACAGAGCTCTTCGAGAACGTTCTCAATATCCTCGGTTGTTGTTCCTTTGCGGCAAAGGCTAAGCATCTCTTTCAATGTATCTGCTTCCGCCACCAACCCATTGATATATTGGTGCATCAGTCTCTTGATCTTGCGGACATGGATTAGCCGCTTGAACGCTGTAACGCCCAGACTTTCCATGGCTTTTACAACAGAGGCATCATCAATATTCACGATGACACCTCCATAATCAAAAACGAGAGTTTCTATCTGTTTCATGCTTACTTACCCTATACAGAAAGGTTACTTTCCCACGCAAAAGTGTTTGAAAATATTGCCTAACACCTCATCGGTGGTAACTTCGCCAGCAATGTCGTTGAGGTGGAAGATACACTCACGGAGGTCTTGGCTCACAAAGTCGCCTGAAAGACCTTGGTTTAGACCATCGATAACACGGTCGATGGCAATGAGGGCAGAAGAAAGGGCTTCGTAATGACGTAAGTTACTCACAATGGTGCCTGTGCTGCTGTGCTCTTGTCTTAATTGTGCAAGGGTGTCGGAAAGCAAGGTGCGTAATTGCAAAATGCCTTCGTTATGCTGCGCACTGAGCGAAAGCAAGGTGAAGGTTGGGAGGGAAGACACCGCAGTTGTTAATTGCTCATTTAAATATGCTTGGGCTTGTGCAAGGGTGGAGGCATCAACCAAGTCTTGCTTGTTGAGTAAAACAACTAATTGCTTGCCTTTGGCAGCGGGGAGAATGCTTGGAGCAAGAGCTGTGTATTGTTCGCGGTAAGCAGTGAGGTCTATAAGCCAAAGCACAATGTCGGCTTCGTTAATTTTGGCAAAGGTGCGATCAATGCCCATACGTTCTACAGTATCATCGGTTTCGCGTATGCCTGCAGTGTCAATAAAACGTACCAGTGTGCCCCCCACATTGATAGCCTCTTCAATGGTGTCGCGTGTGGTGCCGTGAATGTTGCTAACCAAGGCACGCTCTTCGCCTACCAAAGCATTGAGCAGAGTTGACTTACCCGCATTGGTTTCGCCCACAATGGCTACGGGTACACCACGCTTAAGGGCATTGCCTAAACGGAATGATTGGCAAAGTCCTTGTATGTGGTTGTGAATTTTTTGAGCTAAACTGAGTAGCTCGGGACGTGAGGCAAACTCTAATTCTTCGTGATCAGAGAAATCGAGTTCTAATTCGAGCAGTGAAGTGATGTGTAGCAGTTGGTCGCGTAACTGACGCAGTTCTTTACTAAAGCCACCCTTCATTTGCTGCATAGCCATGCGATGGTTGGCTTCGGTAGTCGAAGCAATGAGGTCGGCAACGGCTTCGGCTTGACTGAGGTCCATCTTTCCATTTAAGAATGCACGTTCGGTGTATTCGCCTGCACGGGCTAAACGGCAACCTCCTTGCAAAAGTAATTGCATAACACGATGGAGAATGTAGTCTGACCCATGGCATGATATTTCGGTGCTGTCCTCTCCAGTGTAGGAGTGGGGAGCACGGAACAGACTTACCAACACTTCATCAATAACCTCGTGTGTTTGTGGGTCGATAATGTTGCCAAAGGTGAGTGTGCTACTCTTTTTTTCGTGCAAGGGCGTTTTTCCTTTCGACTTGAATATGTGAGATGTAATAGCTATGGCTTCGGGACCAGATACTCGGATGATGCCGAGTGCTCCACCCGAAGGGGTTGCTATGGCGCAAATTGTTTCCATTGTCTTGTCTTTTTTCTATTCTGCAAATTTACATCTTTTTTTAATGGAAAAAAATAATCAGGTATGAGAGATTGGGGATAAAACCTTCTTCTCTCATACCTGATTATTTTAAATCACCCCTAAAAAAGGGATTATCTGTATTATTTTTTTACCTGAGGCTTGCGTCCACGTTTGGCAGGAGCCTTCGTTGCTTTAGGCTTATCGTCTTCGGCATTAACTTCAGCTTCGGGAGCCTCCTTCTTTTCGAAACGAGCAAGCATGTTTTGAAGTTTCGAGATTTCGAGGTTCTTTCTCTGCAACTCATCACCCTGGTTCTTGATGGTGGTGAGCAAAGAGTTAAGCTCTTCGTTGTCGATGTCGAGCGGGTAGCGTTCGTTAACGCGCGTAATGAAGTCGCCAAGAATGTTCATGTAATTAGTGAAAGCATCGTAGGGCGAATCATAAATGCCTCGGTAACCTCCATAACTATTGGGCTTAGTGCTCATAAAGCGGAGGTTGTTAGAAGCCTGCAGATAATCGAAGTCCTGCATCAAACGGCGGTCGCGGCAGATGCGCACACGGTCGGCAATAGAGTAGAGCTTGTTGAAGGCTTCGCGTTGCATAACATTACCCAACCAAGGAGAGAGGTCGCGTTCCTCGTCTACCCATGAAGTGGGATAAGTAACGGTGAGGTCGCCTGCCGACTTTACGCGTTGACAAATCTCAGAGGGTGTGCTAAAGGTGATGCCACGCTGCTTGAACTGTGCGGGAAGTGCCTTCATAAACTCTAAGATGTTAGAAGACAGCGGTTGGAAGATGCCCAATGCGCAGAGTTCCATGAAGATGTTAATAACCTGTTCCTCCTGCGGGAGTTGTGCAATCCAGTCAGCATAGTTGTCGGCAAACAAGGGATATTCGCTCCATGAAGAGTCGTTGAAACGGAACGAGATGTCCTCAGAGAGAGAGTAGTCGCGCAACAAGAGTTTGAGTTTAGGATTGCGGCAGCAGTTGTAAACGAAGTGAGGGCTCTTCCATCCCAACACATGTTTAGCTCCTTCAGCCAACATACCATTAAAGCCCATTGAGGCAACGAGTTCGCCAATATCGTCAGAGTAGATAAGGCAAGAGTTGCGGAATATTTTGGGCTCCTGACCAAAGAGCAACTTCACCTTCTTGCACAAGCGCTGCACTTCGTCGCGGAAAGTCTCTTCGTTAATCAATGAAGAGAAACCGTGAGAGTAAGGCTCAGCCAAGAATTCTACGCAACCTGTGTCGTTGAGCTTTTGTAAAAGTTCGATACATTGTGGAGCATGGTTTTCGAGTTGTTCGATGGCACAACCAGAGAGTGAGATGGCACACTTAAACTCACCGGGGTTAGCTTCAGCCATTTCGATAAGTGTCTGCAAGGCAGGCACATAAGAGCGTTCGGCAGTCTCGGTAATAGAGCGTGCGTTTTCGTAGTCATCGTAATAGTAGTGGTCAGTACCTATGTCGAAGAAGCGATATCGCTTCAAGTGAATATTCTGATGTATTTCAAAATATAAGCAAACTGTTTTCATGATGTGTGGTATTTGAGTGCTTTACAGCGAGAATGTTGCAGTTTATTTGTTTGAAAATGATAGCTCCCTCATAGCGAGGGGTGTGAAGGAAAAATGTTAGTGGATGAGACTGTTGTAAACGTCGTAGATGCGTTTTCCAACTTTCTCCCATGTAATTTGGTCCACCTCGTTTTTGCCTTCAACCTTCAAATACTCATGAAGCGACTCGTTGGTACAGATAGAGTACATGGCATCAGCCATGGCATTGATGTCCCAATAGTCCGTCTTAATGCATTTGTCAAGAATTTCGGCACAGCCACTTTGCTTAGAGATGATAGACGGTACACCACATTGCATAGCTTCGAGCGGAGAGATACCAAAGGGTTCACTAACCGAAGGCATAACATAAACATCAGAGTCTGCAAAAGCCTCGTACACCTGTTTGCCACGCATAAAGCCTGGGAAGTGGAAACGATCAGCGATGCCACGATCGGCAGCCATGTTAATCATGTCGTTCATCATATCGCCCGAACCAGCCATGCAGAAGCGGATGTTGTGAGTGCGCTGCAACACAAGCGAAGCTGCTTCGACAAAGTATTCAGGACCCTTTTGCATTGTGATGCGTCCGAGGAAGGTAACCACCTTTTCTTTGCGGTGTGCGCGTTCCTTTCTCTTTTCCTCAACCATGTCGAGAATCTCTTGTGAAAGGGGATACACGGCATTGTGCATGGTGATGACCTTTGCGGGGTCTTGGTGATAGTGGTTAATAACCGTTCGGCGTGTTAACTCAGACACACACATAATGCAGTCTGCGTGGTCCATACCATCTTTTTCAATGCTATAAACTGTGGGGTTAACATGACCGCGTGAACGGTCGAAGTCGGTGGCATGAACGTGAATAACCAAAGGTTTGCCACTCACACTCTTGGCATGGATACCTGCGGGATAAGTGAGCCAGTCGTGAGCGTGGATGATGTCATATTCTTGCTGACGTGCAATGACGCCAGCCACAATAGAGTAATTATTGATTTCGTCTTGCAAGTTTTCGGGATAGCGTCCTGAAAATTCAATACATCCCAAGTCATCTGTCAGACGATAGTTAAAGTCGGCATAGATGTTGTCGCGCAACTGGAAGTAAAGCTCAGGTGTCATGCGATTGCCTAAGCGTTCTTTCACATAGTCGTAGTCAACGTCTCTCCATACAATGGGAGTTTCGCTCAGACCAATGATGTTCATAAAACTCTTGTCTTCGTCACCCCAAGGCTTGGGAAGGCAGAATGTGATGTGAACGTCAGGTTGTGCAGACAGACCTTTTGTTATGCCGTAGCTGGCTGTTCCCAATCCACCGAGGATATGAGGAGGAAACTCCCAGCCAAACATGAGAACTTTCATAAAGATATGATAGGTTGGTTAGTCTTGGGGCTGTGCGGGCAAGGTGAGTGTTGTGCATCTGCCTATCGCATTAAAGTCCTCAGACACTGTGATTGTTATTTGGGTGGTTTTAGAATTTTAAATTCAGATTTTTAGAACTACCCATTATTCCATGGCGTTGTTATACTTCTCAAGGAGGCGTAATGCACGCAAGATGCCGCTAACGTTCATGGCAAACGAAATAGCACCGCGTCCGTGGAAGGGTGGGTTACCATCAAAGAGTTCGGGGATGGTACCGATGCAGTGGTAGAAGAGCTCTTCTTCAAAACCAATGAGTTGACGTTCGATGTAGTTAACACCGCTCATGCGATATACGCGCAAGTAAGCTTCAAGATAGAAACCTGTGAGCCAAGGCCATGCTGTGCCTTGGTGATAAGCTAAGTCGCGTTGATTTTGTGGACCTACATACATAGGGTTGTATCCACCGCTCTTGGGCGAGAGTGAACGAATGCCCTTGGGTGTAACCAATTCCTTGGTGCAGATGTCGAGCACAGCCTTGCGTTCCTTCATGTCGAGTGGAGAATAGTCGAAGGCAATGGCAAACAACTGGTTGGGGCGTACGCTCCAATCCATCATTTGTCCGTCAACATAGTCGAGCAAGTAGCCATATTCGTTAAGAAAGACCTCCTTAAACGATCTTGCCATCTTTTCGGCATCTTGCTTAATTCGGTTCTTAACGTCTTCGTGTTCTTCCTTGTCATTTTCTTCGAGCATTTGTTCAAAGAATTTCAAGGCGTTATACCAAAGCGCATTAAACTCAACAATGTAGCCCGAACGGGGAACAACAGGGCGTCCACCTTCTTGTGAGTTCATCCATGTAATGGCATGGTCGCGTCCGTTGGCATAGAGCAAACCATTTTCGTGAATGAAGAGGTTGGGATGCATGCCATTCCAAATGAATCCCATAATGTCCTTCAGCAACTTGCCATACTTTTCATAGCACTCTTTGCGTGAGGTGTATTTGGCATATTGTTGAATAGTCCAAGTGGCCCAAAGCAAGGTGTCGGGTTGTTCCATCTCGTAAATGTTAACCGACATGGGCTCTTTACGCATAAAGTTATAGAGTGCTTTTTCGGCAGTAGCCATATAAGTTTCAAAGCGGTCTCTTTCGCCAATGGCAAGCGTGAGACCAGGCATAGAAATAAAGGTGTCGCGTGCACGAGGCTTAAACCAAGGATAGCCTGCAAGGATATACGACTCTTTATCTTTATTTACTCTGAATTGGTGTGCTGCATTAACCAAGCAATGATAGAAGCTGTCGCGATGGTCGATGTTAGCAATTTCTTTTTCGAGCATTACATCAATTTGTTTGGGCTCGATAGGAGCCACGCCAGCACTGAATGTAATGGTTTCGCCTTTATGAATAGGCATTTCAAAATAACCAGGTACGAGCAAGTCTTCGGTAGCATAGTATCCACGTTCGCGTTCTTTGGGATAGTCCATGCCTCTATACCAATCGGGGCAGTAGTTCCATTGGGCGGGTTTTGACGTTTGCATGTACAAGTCGGGGTATCCCTGATACAAGCACATACGTATGCCGTTCTCCACCTCATCATAGCTTCGATTTGCCACATTATTCTCGTGAGTCCATTGACGTACACTGCGGAATGCCAAGAAGGGGCGCAAGCGCAAGGTGGTTTCAGAGTGAGCGTCGAGCAAGGTATAGCGAATATAGATGCGATAGATAGAAGTGTCAAAACTAATTTCTTTTTTCAGTAAAACACCTCCTACGCGATAGGTCCAAGTAGGTACCTGTTCCCATTCAAAACTTACGATATACTTGTGTCCTTTTGGACTATAGTTCTCACCCTCATATTTATGGAGACCGAGGTTAAATTCAGCACCATGCTGAATAATGGTTTCGTCGAGCGAAGACAACAATACGTGGTTCTCGTCATCCAATTCGGGAACTGGAATAACGAGCAGGCCATCATATTTTCGGATGTTACATCCTACTAAGGTAGTAGAACAGTAGGCACCCGATCTGTTGGTGATAAGCATCTCCTTATAGAGCGAATCTTGCAGATTGGTCATCTGGGCCTTATCGAATCTGAGATAGCACATGGCGATATGTGATTTTAAGGTTTGAATTCGTTTCTGTCGGACGGATTTTCCGCTCGAACTTGTTTGCCTTTTGTTAGCAGTTGGTTGACTGATTTTAAATCGGCTCTCAAAAGTAGAAAAAAAAAATGGTTCATAATGTTTTTTTGAAAAAAAAATGAATAAAACAATGTTTTTATATGTCAAGTCAGCAAAATCGCTCGCAAAGTCTTGTTTATTTTTAAAGATTTGGGTAAATTTGCCTTGAAATAGGGACTTGTAAATAAGTCGTTGATTTACCTGCTGTGGCTTGAAAACGGTGGGTATTACAAAATTCTTAAAATAGGGGCTTGGGGAATCCTTGATGGATTGAATGGTCCTAAAACTAAACTATCTAAAGTTTCAAGGCTTAAAGTAATGCCATGACAAGATTAGACAAAATTGATAAAGTGAATGCAGCATCTCAGTTGGTGGACATTTGGGATGTGTTGGATGATAAGGAGCGCACCGTGTTGGTTGAAAATTGCTGGGTTGAACGCTTTAAGAAAGGTGAGGGTATTTATCAAGAGGGTGATCAGCCCGACCACCTGCTCTGCTTGTTATCAGGAAAGGTTAAGATTTATCGTAATGGCGTGGGTGGTCGTAGTTTGATTAACCGCGTGCTTCGTCCTATACAATATTTTGGTTATCGTGCATCGATGGCTGGTGAGGCTTATGTTACAGCGGCATCGGCTTTCGAGGAGAGTTTGATTGTATTTGTTCCCATGCGCACCATTTTTAAGCTTATGGAAAAAAATGCACGTCTTTGCCACTTCTTTATTCATTCTTTGGCTGTTGACTTGGGCAAGGCTGACCAGCGCATTGTGAGCATTACGCAGAAGCATGTGCGTGGACGTATGGCTGAAACTTTGTTGGAGTTGTTGGATGTGTATGGTTATGATGGCGATGGGCAAACGCTCGACTTGCACATTACGCGTGAGGATATGGCTAATTTGTCGAATATGACTACAAGCAATGCCATTCGTACGCTTTCTACTTTTGCTGATGAGGGATTGGTTGAAATAAATGGCAAATTCATTAAACTGCTTGACGTGGATGCTATTCAGCGTATATCTGATATAGGATAAAGAATTAAGTATTAGGTATTAAGTATTAAGTATTACAAACTAATGAATATCAAGTAATAAGTAATAAGTAAGAAGTAATAGGTAATAAGTAATTCATGAATCATCATTTATGAATTTCAATGAGGATATTTGTGACTATTTTTGTCCCCAAAAAGTCTATTGATTAACTCGACCAAGTTAATTGATTAACTTTGCCT